>Ga0209498_1000152_pt1 | contig 40114 bp, 39 predicted proteins | sample WalLakDeSediment_FD_184131 | JGI IMG/M metagenome (GOLD analysis project Ga0209498, IMG submission 184131) | Lake sediment microbial communities from Walker lake, Nevada to study Microbial Dark Matter (Phase II) - Walker Lake 11/02/13 Deep... | ecosystem: Environmental > Aquatic > Freshwater >... | reverse complement strand
CAGACCATACTTTTCCGCAAGCTGGCCAAAACATGCTTCAGCGCCCCTGGCGCCTCCGCTGAACAATATAAAATCAGCTGGCTGCATTATGTCCTCCCTGAACATGTACATTCAAAAATTTTAGCAGACTGTTAAAAATTCTGCAGATAAATTATCCCGGCCCGCTGGTCAACTTAATTCATATATCTCATTTCCAGGCCATTTATGGACCATGGATATCTGCCTGGTTTTTTTTCAGGCCATGTCTCGCATGCCTGAAAAAAATCCTTCCCTGTCGAATCCTTGCCCCAGACTTTGCTCAAACTTTTTCAGAGCAGGGAAAAACTCCTCCCATTCCTTTACCTCATGGATTTTTTTATTATTCAGATAAAATTTAAATGTAGTATCTGCCGGGCACCTGGTCATGGCTATTTCGACCTTTCCCTGGGGCGAAATATCAGACCAGAAGGCGGTATAGATATCTTCATCGCCTTCGCTTTTTCTGAACTTCTGAAAAAACTGCTCAAAAATGTCCTTTATTTCCTGTTCATCCATAAAAACTCCTTTTTTTTGAGGGATATTCCTGTCAGGTCATTGACGAAATCCTTAACCCCGAATTATCATTATTTTATCCAACCCATTTATTAACAAGTAATCTGCTATCAGATTGTCAGCACAACCTCAACAAGGGTAAAAGATCATGACCACCCTCACCTGGCTTGCCATCGCCATATGCATTTCCCAGTCCGCCATGCTTTCGGGCCTGAACCTGGCCTTTTTCACCATCAGCAAGCTGCAGCTGGAGATGGAGGCGTCTAAAAACAATGTCCATGCCATGAAGGTCCTGAATCTCAGAAAAGACTCAAATTTCCTGCTGGTGACCATTCTCTGGTCCAACGTTGGAGTCAACGTGCTTCTGGCCCTTCTGTCCGGTTCAATGCTGGCCGGGATCACAGCCTTTATGTTTTCAACAGTGATCATCACCATATTCGGAGAAATAATGCCCCAGGCTTATTTCTCCAGAAACGCCCTGAAAATGGGCGCCCTGCTTTCTCCGGTTCTTCGTCTTTACCAGTTGGTGCTCTATCCCATAGCAAAACCAACAGCCATGGTCCTTGACCGGTGGCTGGGGCCTGAAGCTATAACCTATTTCAAGGAGCATGATCTGAGGGAAATGATCAAAATGCACATGGAATCCTCCAGAAGCGATATCGATAAGGTTGAAGGCACAGGAAGTCTAAATTTTCTAGCCCTTGACGATCTGCCCGTGGCCGCAGAAGGCGAAATTATCCATCCCAAAAGCATCATCAGGCTCGAATTTAAGGGCAATCGACCTTGTTTTCCTGAGATCACTCCGTCCGGAAAGGATAAATTTTTACAAACTCTGCACCGCTCCGATAAAAAATGGATAATCATTGTTGATCAGGAGGATCAGCCAAGAATGGTCCTCAACTCTGACAAATTCACCAGAGAAGCCCTGTTCAGTCCCCAGACCTTTAACCCCTATACCCATTGTCACCGGCCCATTATTGTCCGCGACGGCCTCAAGAGTCTGGGCGAGGTCATTCCGAGGCTCAAGGTCAACCCCGAACGCTCTGACGATGATGTAATTGATGAGGATATTATCCTTTATTGGGGCGAAGAAAAACACGTTATAACCGGATCGGATATTCTGGGCAGACTTCTCAGGGGAATTGTGAGAACCGGCCCTGTGCAACAAGCCTGAGGCCTGTTCAGTCTCTTGAAAATTCACTTCATTGCGCGTGACATTTCAAGCCGGCAGGAATTGTCCGGGTTTACCTGAATCACTTTTCATTTCCAGAGTTGAGCTATTTATTCTGTAAATATATGATCTGCCTGTCATCTCAAAAACTCTGATAATGCCCGGCAATCTCATGATAACTGTTGAAATTGCTTCTCCTGCCTCGCAGTAACAGATATAAATCCCTTAATTTCTTAAAAACATCTGCATTTTCTCAACGTGGTCAGGTAGGCCGGGGGAGCAGTGGATCGGTGAATAGGTAAGTCGGTGAATCGGTAAGTCGGTAATTCGGTAAGTCGGTAAGTCGGTGAGTCGGTGAGTCGGTAAATCAGTGAGTCGGTGAGTTGGAAAGGCAATAAAGCGGCTGACCAGGAAAATCGAGCTGCTGAGGGTCCGGTTCACTGATTCATTGTCCGGACGCGGCACTTTCGAAGACCTCCAGCCTTTCCCTGTATGGAGGATAAGAAAAAAAAGCTGATCCGGAAACAAGAACATCAGCTCCTCTTCTCACCAGTTCATAAGTATTATCCGGGGTCACTCCTCCATCCACCTGGATAAGCGTGTCCGCGCCCTTTGAATCAATCATGTCCTTAAGCCCTGATATTTTATCCATGCAGAAGGGTATAAAACTCTGCCCTCCAAACCCGGGATTGACGCTCATAATAAGAACCATATAAAGCTGTGGCAGGAGATATTCCAGAACGTTCAGAGGAGTATGGGGGTTAAGGCAAACCGCTGGTTTTAATCCAAGCCGGGCGATCTCGGAAACGGTCCGCTCAAGGTGCGTGCATGCCTCCGCGTGCACGCACAAAAGATCCGCACCGGCTTTTGCGAAATCTTCCACATAACGGTCAGGACTGTTGATCATCAGGTGCACGTCAAAAAAAAGACCGCTTTTTTTTCTGCAGGCTGAAATAACCGGGGGTCCAAAGGTAATATTGGGCACAAAGGCACCATCCATAATATCCCAATGCACCCAGGAAACTCCGGCCTTTTCCAGGGCATCAAGCTCTTCTCCCAGCCGGGAGAAGTCAGAAGACAAAAGCGAGGGCGATATTATGACTGGTTTTTGATTTTTCATTATCTTCTCCAGGGTTCACGTGTTCACCTGATTGAAAATTTCTGGTCAATCCGGCTTTGATGCCTCAAGTGGCGATGTGCGTCTAAACAGGTACCAATGCGTTCAAGCATTTTTTATCCCTGTTTTAAAAAAGATTCAAGCCTGCTTAAGTACCGTTATCTTGGGGTTGAAATTTAGTGCCTAGATAAACTGTTTGTCCATAAAGGCCATGTTTCCTGTTTCAATTGCCGTGTGCTCATTTAATATTTTAAACCATCAATTATTACAGTTTTTCCAATGACCTGTCATGTAAAACAAGCCATGCCTGAAAACAATGCCCCCAAAAAATGTATCCTTTGCGGACGATGCCTGGAAGTCTGCCCGGTATTCAGGGTTACGGGCAGGGAGGAGTTAAGTCCAAGAGGCAAAAGCTATCTTATTGAACACTACCAGGATTTTGACCTTGAAGTAAAAAGCGTCAATAAACTGACAGGCATTTGCGCGGGCTGCAATAAATGCATGCAGGCCTGTCCCGGGAAAATAAATCTGCCTCTGGAAATTGCCAGACTTAAATCATTCCGTCCTGACTGGAAATCATGGATATGGTCAAGAATGCTCAAGTCCGGAATCCGCCTTTTGCCGGCCATAAAAGGGGGTAAGGCCATCATCCCGGGCACAGCTCCTGTTTTGAAACACTCTTTGCCGGCGAAATCTCCGGTTCCACCCTTATTCAAGGCTATAAAAAAAACACATGTTTCAGACACAAAGGCGGTTGTTTTTCCCGGATGCCTGGGAAAACATTTCCGCCCTGAACTGGAGAAAAAGTCTGCCCGGTTATTAAGTCTGCTGGGATATGAAACAATTGAAGTCCCGGAATGGCAATGCTGCGGCTTTCCCCTTGGTTCGGCAGGGCTTTTTGAGCAGGGAAAAAAGGAAATTGTGAAAAATATCGACCTGTGGCAGGAAATGGGCAGGCCCCTGATTTTTGTTTTTTGCGCTACCTGCCTGGAAGGACTGAAAAACCCTTTTTGCGGGCCGGTAAATCATGATCTCTGGGAATCTTTCAGGCAGAGTATAAAACCTTTACACGAGCATCTGTCAGGCCTTGAACTTGTTCCGGCCAATTCCCATGAAAGTATAAACCTTGTCTGGCACGAACCCTGTCATGGATCAGGAGACTCAGGGAAAACTTTTCAGGATATCCTGAGTAATCTTAATATTGATATTTCTACGACAAATAATAAATGTTGCGGAATGGGCGGTTCCCTGGCCATACAGAATCCCGGCCTGAGCTCCATGATTGCCGGGGATTTATGGCAAGACATCCCCCAAAAGGACAACAGCCTGATCCTTACAAGCTGCAACGGCTGTGTTCTTCAGCTTGACTCCACCAGACCGGACTTTGCCCGGGTGGCTCACTGGCTGGAAGTTTTCAGCACAGATGATTGAGATTGCAACAGTTTTTCCTGCCCGCAAACACTGGCCAGATGGCCTTTTAAATATTAAGTCAAGTTAATTACCTGTATTTGCTCAACTTAACATACTTGTTTCATTAGTTTCTTTGTTACAATTTGACTAGCCGGGCATAAAAGCATATAATGATTGTTTTGCGGTTTCAAAGTATTTCAAAAAAACCCGACTATGTCACATGGGGAAATTCCAATGTCATGGACCCTTCTGCTGGACGCCGGCAACACAAATATCAAGCTCAGTCTGGCTGACGAGAAAGGACTTAAGTCTGTGCTTAATCTTCCCACAGATATCAGGGAAACCTCTGACTCGCTGGGACTGAAGATCTACGATTATTTCAGGCTGGAAAATGTTTCTCCTGGAGATGTCACTTCCTGGGTTATCTCATCGGTTGTCCCTTTTCTGGATGAAATTCTCAGCAGAGCTTCCCAGAGATTTTGCGGGTGTCCCTGCTATTTTGTGCCCGGGGATATTGATTTACCCATAAACAACAAGTACAAGCGTCCCATGGAAGTCGGGTCTGACCGTCTGGTCACGGCGTTTGCAGCCAGGCGCCTTTATCCTGCCAAAGGCATCATAGTCATTGACTTCGGCACAGCCACAACTTTTGACTGTATTGTAGAAAATGATTATCTTGGCGGACTTATCTGTCCGGGTATCAATTCATCAATTAATGCCCTGAGCACCCAGACAGCCAAACTGCCCCAGTTTTCCCTTGAATTCACTGCCAGAGATCTGGAAATTGGGCGCAGCACCGCCCAAAGTCTCAGCCAGGGCACTCTTTTTGGATTCGCGGACATGGTTGAAGGTCTTGTGAAAAGACTCAAACAGAAATTGCCTGATGAAGTCTATGTGGTTGGGACAGGAGGAACAGCAGACAAGCTTAAACCCCTGTGCCCATCAATGGACGAGGTGCAGCCGACCCTGATTTTGCTCGGCCTGAAAATGTTATGCAGGAAAAACAAATTAATAAAACCTGTTCAGATAATCCTTTAACAGCTGGAGAATACAATGAGCATAATTTCTGATATCATGGCCAGACAGATACTTGATTCAAGAGGAAACCCGACCATTGAAGTAGAGGTCATTCTTGAATCAGGATTGAGCGGCCGGGCGTCAGTCCCTTCAGGAGCGTCCACAGGAACAAGAGAAGCACTGGAGCTGCGCGATGGCGGAAAAGATTACGGCGGCAAGGGAGTCACCAAGGCCGTTAAAAATGTGCTTGAGGACATTGCCAATGAAGTCATCGGCATGGACGCCCTGCGCCAGGTTGAAATTGATGAATTCATGATTGACCTGGACGGAACCGATAATAAGGCCAAACTTGGAGCAAACGCCATGCTTGGCGTGTCAATGGCCGTGGCCAGGGCCGCGTCAAAATACAGCGGCCTCCCCCTGTATCAGTATATCGGAGGCGTCAATGCCAAAATCCTGCCTGTGCCTCAGATGAACATCATAAACGGCGGAGCCCACGCTCCAAACAATCTGGATATCCAGGAATTCATGATCATGCCCCTTGGCGCCAACACATTTGCCGACGCTCTGCGCATGGGAGCTGAAACATTTCACATTCTTAAAGCGATCCTGGCCAAAGACGGACTTTCCACGGCTGTTGGAGATGAGGGCGGTTTTGCCCCCAATCTCAAGAGCCATTCCCAGGCCATTGACTATATCATTAAAGCCATCGAGGAAGCAGGATATCAGCCTGGTTCAGAAATCGCCCTGGCCATTGATGCCGCGGCATCTGAATTTTATAAAGACGGGAAATACCATTTAAAAGGCGAAAACCTTGTTCTCAGCGTGGATGAAATTATTGATTATTACCAGGATCTTATCTCCAGGTTTCCCCTTATCTCCATTGAGGACGGTCTTGCTGAAGGCGACTGGGAAGGATGGCGCAAGTTTACATCCCTGTGTGATGACAGGCTGCAGATAGTTGGTGATGATATCTTTGTGACCAATCCCGGGATTCTGGCTGAAGGGATATCCACCGGAGTAGCCAACTCCATACTCATCAAACTGAACCAGATCGGTACTCTGACTGAAACCCTTGACACCATTGAAATGGCCAAATCAGCCGCCTATTCCACAGTAATCTCTCACCGTTCAGGCGAAACTGAAGACTCATTTATTGCCGACCTGGCAGTTGGCATCAATGCCGGTCAGATCAAAACCGGATCACTTTGCCGAAGTGATCGCCTGGCCAAGTACAATCAGCTTCTGCGCATAGAAGAAGAACTGGAAGATCAGGCCATTTATTTCGGTCCTGCGATATCTCTGCAGTGGTTCGGGGAAGATTAGCCATGCTCGTTCTGGACGGAAAGTCAGCCTCGGCGGCAATCAGGTCCAGGCTCAAACAGGAGATCGCTGATCTCCTCCCTGAAGCTGGACGTCCTCCTGGACTGGCCGTAATCCTGGTGGGAGATGATCCGGCTTCTGGGGTTTATGTCCGCAACAAGGAAAAAAACTGCCGGGAGATCGGCATCAGCTCGCAGACATACCGTCTGTCTGAAGGTATTTCCGATAACATTCTGGAAAGCCTGATCAGGGATTTGAATGCTGATGATAAAGTTGACGGGATACTACTCCAGCTTCCATTGCCCGGAAACCTCGATTCTCAGAAGTTTCTCCAGCTGATATCGCCTCACAAGGACGTGGACGGCTTTCATCCTGAAAGCGTTGGCAAGCTTACCCTGGGCCTGCCTGGATTTCGTTCCTGTACCCCGGCGGGTATTATTGCCCTTTTAAAACACTATCATCTGGATGTATCCGGAAAAGACTGTGTTATCATCGGCAGAAGCAACATTGTGGGCAAGCCCCTGGCTCTCATGCTCCTGGCCGGAAACGCCACTGTTACCATATGTCATTCCAAAACATCAGATCTTAAGGGTCATGTCCAGAGAGCTGATTTTGTTTTTGCCGCCGTGGGCAGACCTGGCTTTGTCAAAAAAGATATGGTCAAGCCTGGAGTTGTTGTTGTTGATGTCGGGATCAACCGGACTGACAACGGTCTTATTGGGGACTGCGACTATGTAGGCATCAAAAGCATGGCCATGGCCATGACCCCGGTGCCTGGAGGCGTGGGTCCCATGACCATTGCCATGCTTTTGGAAAATACTGTAAGCTCATGGAAAAAGCGTCTGGCAGCAGGTTGAAAAATTATTTACAAGGGCGCCAATCCCTGGCTGTGCCCGAACTGACAATGGGGAACGCCTGTCAGCATCTGCCTGACAGGCAGGCCTGGCTGAAGGTTTTCATTACCGGGTCCGTAAGTGCTTTGCCGGAAGATCGTCCATAACCCTGGGCCATCACGTCTCTGATCTCTGAGATTTAACTGATCAATATCCCTGCGTAACCCACAACCCTGGAGTAATCCTGATTGATTTCTCCAGAAGTTGAATACGCCACTAATTCGGCATGTTGAGCTCCCAGTTCTCTTATGCATGCCAGACCAAGGACCATGGGCAAAACTCCGCACATGGAAATTTTATTTCGCATGACCACCTGATAAAGACCTTCAGGATCCATGGCCAGAATCTGATCAATGGCCAGGCGGTCAATTGTTTTCGCCTGATCATGAGAGATATAATGGCTCATATCACTGCTTACCACCAGAGAGACTTCAATGCTTTTCTTCTTCAATTCCTGACCCAGTTTTTTCCCGGCCTTAAGCAGAGCATGGGGATCAGACTCGGAAACAGCCACAGGAACAATGGTGAAATCATCCATGGACTGCCCCAGAAAAGGAAGAACAACCTCAAGAGAGTGTTCATAAAGATGCGCCTCGTAATCAGCTGAAAACCCCGGCAGCTGAATCAATGTGTCTGCCAGTTCAGAATCAACCGGCACATCAAAACCCGGCATGATCCACCTGCCGTCACACCACACGGCAATTTTCTGTCCCCTTCCAGTATGGTTGGGACCCATCAGAATGATCCTTCTGGCCAGGCAGGCCTGAGCTATGGTTTTCCCGGCTACTTTTCCCGAAAAAATATACCCTGCATGTGGCGCCATGGCCAGAAGAGTCCTTTGCGCAGATGGATCTCCATCCAGATATTCAGCCACCTGTACCCGCAAAGCCGGGCCTCTGCCGGGATAGAACTGTCCCGCAACCACAGGTTGTCTGTCCATATCTCCCTCCCTGAAATGCGTTTGAGGTTTTTCTGGCACGCACTGCCGGCTTCACTGGCCACGCCAATACATGGCTGGGCCTGACCAGCCTGAAAAATCAACCGCTTTCTCATCGCCGGGCATCTTCCAGACATGCCTGAAAGAAAGTAGTTCTAAAAGCTTGCCTCGGGCTTAACAGTGTGTCGAAAAAGTCCTTATTAGGCAGACCGTTCAAAAATTCCAAGTGTAAGGAGCAAAAAAAGTTCAAGGTCGATGCGTATTTAGACAGGTTCGAGTTTGAAGTTTTTGAAGCGACGCAGCAATTGGGAGATTTCCAAGGGTCTGATAAGCCCTAAAGCAGAGATTAATCACCTCTTTTGTTTTCATTAAGCTTATCAGTATCAAGGGAATCATCCCCTGCTTCTTTGCCCTCCTCCATGAAAACCATACCCCCGGGCGAGACCCTTTTTATTACGGCTCTCATTTTATGGGTCGGCCGTGACTCAGACTCGGGCAACTGGACTTCGATCTCAGTTATAGACTCAGGCTGGGATGAATCAACCAATGGTCCGGGAGATGTCGGTGCATATACATCCATGGCAGGCTGCCATCTCAAGCCAAGCTGATCATGGAAGATATCCATCACAACCTTATTCTCCTGGGGCAACGAGTAAAAAATGTACCCAAAAGCGCTGGTTGTGGTCATAATTACAAAAGATCCTTCCTCTGACCGGACATCACTTATCAGCTTTGAAAGAGTAAAATCCGGCACAGAAGTACTGGCTTCTGCCCCAGTTACTTCATCCGGCAGATAAAAAGTGATCTCTTCTGTGCCTGTTCTCCTGATCTCAAGGTATCTGGGTATATGTCCCAGCTCAAAAACAATTCTTTCATGATCATTATGCGTTTCCCACAAGTAGTCCAGAGACAGGGCAACATGGCTGAAGAAAAATAAGTAGCCGGCAATAATCAGGATATTCAGTTTTAATCTGTGAATCATTATCTCTCCGGCCAAAGTTTCACTGGTTGATTCAACTTTAATTATAAGCAAAATGGCGTAATTTGCAACTTTCAGGCAAGAGTCAGGTCAGATTCTTTTTTTTTAACTTTTCAATCAGAGTAGTCCTTTTTATGCCCAGAATCTCGGCTGCCTGATTTTTTACCCCATCAGCCACATCCATCGCTTGCATAAGCAGATTTTCTTCGATTTTCTCCAGAAAATCCTTGAGATTAATTTTCCTGTCGTCCATATCCTTAAGCTTTGGCCATTCAAAACCACTGGGTGTTACAGAATCTGCCCGGCGCTCAATGCCTGATGTGGACAGAAATTTATCCGGAAAATGTTCAGGCTTAACCTCCGGCCCTTGACAAAGTAGCGCTATCCTGGCCATCAGGCTTTCCAGTTCGCGGACATTGCCCGGCCAGGAATAATGCAGCATCAGATCCCTGGCCTGCCTGGATAATACTAAGCAGTCATCCTGTTTATTGGCCTGGAACTTTTTTAAAAAAAACTCTGCCAGCAGTAGAATGTCCTCTCCCCTGGATCTGACAGGCGGCAAGGATATGGGAATGACATTCAGCCGATAGAAAAGGTCTTTCCGGAAACTGCCCTTTTCAGATTCCTTTTCAAGATTACTGCTTGAAGATGCTATCACCCGCACATTGACCTTGTGCCGTGCTGACCCTCCTGCCCTGACATACTCCTTATCCTGGAGCAGTCTCAATATCTTGAACTGCAGATTAAAATCCAGGGCCCCAACTTCATTAAGAAAGACAGTTCCTCCGTCAGCCAGCGCGAGAAATCCCATCCTGGGATTAATTCTGCCTGCAGAGGCTTCTTCCTTATGGCCGAAAAGCTCTTTATCCAAAGACTCCCCGGGCAATGCCCGGCAATTGATGGACTCAAAAGGTTTGCTTGCCCTGTGGCTGTTTTTGTGCAATGTCCTGGCCAGCAGTTCTTTGCCTGTGCCAGGTTCTCCGGATACAAGAACCGTGGCATCCGAGGAAGCCACCCTGTCCATGATCCTGAATATTTCTTTCATGGCTGAGCTTTGGCCGATAATCTCTGAAGTTTCCATATATTGATTTTTGATATTTTACTTACTCCTTGTGCTGAGCAATCAGTGTCAAATTAATGACAACAAGTCAATATGTTTCCTCATGAAGACAGTCCAGATATCACTGCCTGAAAATTGCGTTAAAGCTGTTTTTGAAAGCAGGGAAAAACGCTTCATAATCAACGCCCGGATCAATGAGAACCCTGTAGCCGCCCACACCAACAATTCCGGATCCATGCTCGGTCTTTTACGGCCTGGAAGGGAAATCCTTCTTTCAAGATCAGGCAATCCAAAACGAAAGCTTGCTTATACTTTGGAACTGGTCAGGCATGACGGCTTCTGGGTCGGGGTTAACACTCTCATCCCCAACAGGATGCTCAAACTGGCCTGGCAAGAGAGACTTGTCCCTGAACTTGATGGATATGAAACCTTCAGGTCTGAGGCAGTAATCGGACAAAGCCGCATTGATGCCTGCCTGGAAGGTCCCCGGGGCAAAATGTGGGTTGAGGCTAAAAACGTTACCCTTGTGGAAGATGAGAGGGCCTGTTTTCCTGACGCGGTGAGCAAAAGAGCCGCCAGGCATATACGCGAAATGATGATTCTTTCCGGGGCCGGGCACAGAGTGGCCTGTTTCTGCCTGGTCCAGCGGCCTGATTGCAGATGTTTCGGTCCGGCGGATTTCATTGATCCCCTTTTTGCCAGCCTGTTCAGACAGGCTGCTGACAACGGCATGGAAATACTGGCCTACAGGACCATAATCCAGAAAACAGGAATCCGCCTTGGTGAAAAATTGCCTGTTTCCTGGGGATAAACATGACCAGCTTTGAGTAATGGAACACCTCAAGGGATTTATCTGCATTTTAACTGCGGCCTTGCTGTGGGGGTGCATCGGCCCTGTGGCCAAAATCGCTTTCACCCATGGCCTGACCCCTTTGGAGGTGGCATTCTGGAGGGCGGTGATAGGCTGGCTGTTTTTTACCTTGCATGCCCTGGCCATTAAAAAGATCGGCCTGCATGGAACAGATATTCCAGTCATATTTATTTTTGCCCTGCTCTGCGTCACTGCCTTTTATGGGTCATACCAGCTGGCCGTAAACCTTGGAGGCGCGGCCAGAGCCTCGGCTCTTTTGTACACTGCCCCTGCCTGGGTGGCTGTTATGGCAGCCTATTTTTTGAAGGAGAAACTTGGCAGAAGAGCCCTGGCCGGCATATTGTCCTGTATGGCTGGCGTGGCCCTTATATCGCTGTCTGGCCAGCACCTTGGAGATCACGAATTCTCCTGGGCGGGAATAATCTTTGGATTGCTGGCCGGTCTGACATACGCCCTGTACTTTATCTTCGGGAAAAAACTTTTTGCCCGGTACCATCCCGCAACCATCTTTTCATGGATACTCATCCTTGGCGCCATCGGGCTTATACCCTTTACTGAATTCTCCTTGCCATCGCTGATTTCATGGCTGCCCCTTCTATTCCTTGGCTTTCTTTCCACGTACTGCGCCTATTTTATCTACGCCCGCGGTCTGGTCAGACTCAAGGCATCCAGTGCCGCTGTAATCGCCACCCTGGAACCGGTTGTGGCTGCTTTTCTCGCGTATCTTTTCTGGAATGAAAATCTGGGACTATGGGGCTATTTCGGTGCCGCTCTGATCATCGGCGGAGTGCTCATCCAGGCTGCGGGGAAAGATTAATGATGACAAGCCTTTTTTTGCCCGCTGAAGATAGAGCTGCCTGTCCGGAATTTGAAAACAAAAAAACAGGCCCCCGGTGAAAATCACGAGGGGCCTGTTAAATGCCTGTGAATTGATTTTCTTATCAGGACAGAATTACCGCGCTGGCATGCATTAGAAAATCAAATATATTCTGGGGAAGAATTCCCAGATACAGCACACCCAGGGCCAGAATAACAGCTATTGACGCTCCAACAGGAGAAAGGCTGATACTGGAGGGAGCTTCTTCGTCCAGGGTATACGCATGCCGGACCAGATTCAGATAGTAGAATATGGCCAGGGCAGTATTGATGACAGCTACCACCACCAGCCAGTAGAACCCGGCATCCCAGGCTGAATTCAAAAGGAACAGCTTGCCGATGAATCCGGCGGTGGGAGGCAGGCCGACCAGAGCAAAGGCTGACACTGCCAGGACAAAGGCCAGTATCGGAGAACTGGAATAGAGTCCTCTCAGATCGGTTATCTCCACGTTCTTCCCGTCCTTGGAGATGCGGGTGATAATCCAGAAGATTGTCAGATTCATGACCATGTATACCAGAGCGTAAAACGAAGCTGCAGCCAGGCCGTAGGCACCTCCGGCTACCAGGCCCATAATTACGAACCCGGCATGCGCCACACTGGAGTAGCCCAGAAGTCTTTTGACGTCGCTCTGGATCAAAGCGATAAGGTTGCCCAGTGTCATGGACAAGGCAGCGAATATAGCCAGTATGGTCTTGACTTCAATGCCTGGATCAAAAGCCATCAGCCTGACCATTACCACTATGGCGCCGAGCTTGGGCAGGGTGGCCGCAAAGGCGGCAGTCTCGTTGCTCGCTCCCTGGTACACATCCGGCGCCCAGAAATGAAATGGAAACAGAGCCAGTTTGTAGAGAAAGGCAATGAGGAAGAGAACCAGACCAATCAGAGCCATGGGCTGATGAGAAAAGGTCCACTGCATGGTTATAAGTTCATTGATGTAAGTGGTATGCTGCACAGCTATAATATATGAGATGCCGTAGAGTCCGATGGCGGTTGCCAGGGCTCCGAAAAGGACGTATTTAATACCCGATTCCACGGCCCTTGGATCGCTGTTTCTGAATGGCAGCAGGACATACAGGCTGAATGAGGCCAGTTCAAGGGAAATATAGATGGTAAAGAGCTCCACTGTGCTGGACAGAAGAAGCAGGCCGAAGGCGCTCATGAACATAAAGAAAAAGTAATCTGACCGGTTGGCTTTGCCCAGGGTGCTGATTCGAAGGGCATTTCCCGCGCAAATGGCCAGTCCCAGAAAAATAATGGTCTTAAAGAACTGGGACAGACCGTCAATCCTGTAGGATTCGTAAAACATGTATTCTGAAGAGGTCGGAGAAAATCCCGCCAGGAAAGCGCCAAGCAAGGCTGCAAATGGTACCCAGCCGATAAAATCCTTAAGTCTGTTGCTGATGCTCTGGACGAAAAGAATCGCCAGCAATGCCACCATGTACAGTTCAGGAATGATGAGTTGAGGATTGAAGTTAAGCAAGGCTTGTCTCCTTTTATCCTGCCGGGCGGATTATTGCCCGTTTCTGATTATCTTGCGTCCAGCAGCAAGTTGTTATGAAATTTTGCCAAATCAGTCCCGGTCAATTCCATGTTTTGATTTGTGTCAACCTCAAGTTCAAGAGTATGGCCTGATGAAATAATCGGTCCGGGCATGGGCGCTGGTTCGATGATTATATGCCGTTCCGCTTCAAAATTGTTCAGGAGGTTTTCAATGGACGGTCCTATGAAATTCAATGCCCTGCCAGGTGCCACGCCAAGATAGATTACCAGCAGTCCAAGAGGAACCAGGTAGACCCATTCGCGGATGTTCATGTCCTGCCAGCCTTCGCCCCTGGATGGTGATCCCCAGCCAACATTGAGCATCAGCCTGATTAGATAGGCAAGACCCAGAATCAGACCGAAAATAAACAATACTCCAAGCAGGTAGCTGGATTCAAAAACCCCGATTAGAACCAGAAGCTTGCTGAAAAAGCCGTTGGTTCCGGGAAAGCCGAAGGCAGCCAGGGTAAAGAGCAGCAAAAAGCTTGTGTATACAGGAACATGTTTGCTCAGGCCAGAGTTGTCTGCAATCTCCCGGCTGTGGCTGCGCTCGTAAATAAGTCCCACCATTAAAAACAAGGCGCCTGTGATTATGCCGTGGTTGACCATGTGCATTATGGCCCCCTCCACACCACGGTAAAGAAATACAAATATGCCCAGGGTGACAAAACCCATATGCGCCACTGAGGAGTAGGCAATCAGTTTTTTCATGTCCGACTGCCCCAGGGCTACAAAGGAACCGTAAATGACAGAAATAATCGCCAGTGTGATCATCAGCGGGGCAAAAAAGTCGCTGGCCGCGGGGGTAATGGGCAGACAAAAACGCAGGAAACCGTATGTCCCCATTTTAAGCAGAATGGAAGCCAGCAGAACACTGCCCGCGGTAGGAGCTTCAACATGGGCTGCAGGAAGCCAGGTATGAAAGGGAAACATGGGAACCTTGATAGCGAATGCCAGGGCCATGGCCAGAAATGTCCATACCTGGAACTGGAAAGTGTATCTGTGCTCCATGAGTTCAGGTATGGAAAAGGTGCCGGTATTAATGAAAAAGGCGACTATGGCCGCTAAAAACAGAGTACTTCCTGTGAGGGTATAAATAAAGAATTTCAAAGAAGCATAACGTCTTCTTGGACCGCCCCAGACCGCGATGAGCAGGTACATGGGAACAAGCATGGCCTCCCAGAAGATGTAAAACAGGATAAAATCCAGCGCGCTGAAGATTCCAATGCAGGCTGAAGTCATGAGAAGCAGACAGAAATGAAACTCCTTAACCCGTTTGCCAATATAGTTCCAGGAGCATAACACACAGATGGGAAAAAGCAGAACAGTCAGAATGACCATGAGAACGCTAATTCCGTCAATGCCCAGGAAGTAATATATATTCCAGGCTTCTATCCATGCAAATTTTTCCACGAACTGGAAGTCAGCCGTAGTTGTATTGAACCCCAGCAACGGCAGTACCAGGGCACATTCGATTAAACTAACCACCAATGTAAATACCCTGACTGTCTGATCGCCTCTGAGAAAGAAGAGCACCAGGGCCGCGGCCAGGGGAAAGAAAATCAGGGCGCTGAGCACTGGAAAACCTGTGTTAAGCATGGTCGGCTACTCCGGCAAACGGTTTATAAATTTTGCGTGCATCTATGAATATCATAATCTGAGAATGAGGTTTTGTTATCTTCAGGACAGCCAGATCACGCCGCAGACAGTCAGGGCAATGATCACTGCCATGGCCAGATATTCCTGTATCCGCCCGGTTTGAATCCTGGACAGAAGCTGGCCTGAATTTACAACGTTGTAAGCGGTCCCATCAACCACGCCGTCAATGGCGCGCTGATCAAACCAGACGGTGCCTTTGGAAATTTTCAGAATGCCTTTGGGCAGCCTGTGCTGAACCAGAGCGTCAACAGTCTCTTCGATTTTGTCCGCCACTATTCTTGCCATACGCATGAAGCCGCGCACAAAAACAAAGTTATACACCAGGGTGTTAATATACCACCTGTTCCAGAGAAACGCGTGGACCATCCGGATCAGCCTCGAACTCTCATAAACAGCCTTGGGATCCCATCTTCCGGAAAAATACAGGAAATACGCGGGAACAGCGCCGATTAAAACACTGCCCACCGAGAGAAAAACAACCATTATCTTTGGATACGAGTATACATGAGCTACAGTGGCAAGACCCAGATCACCCACCAGCTGAATCTTGAACAGCTCATACAATGCATGTTCAGCTTTGACCCCGAAAAGACCAAAGGTCACGATCCCCACTGCCAGTGCTCCACAGGCGAAAGTCTGGGGGCGGTAGCCTTCACCCACATGATGTCCAGGCTTGCTTGTCTCTTTGCGGATATGCCTGCTTGGCTTCCCATGGAAAATCATGGCAAAATAGCGGGTGGAATAAAAAGCCGTAAACACCACCGAAACCAGAGCGATGGCGAAAAGAGTGTAATGATGGGATTCAAGAGTGGCCACAAGAACTGTTTCCTTGCTCCAGAACCCGGGCAAAGGAGGAACACCGATAAGGGAGAGGGTGGCAAGGCCCATGAACACCCAGGTATAGGGAAGATACTTGCGCAGGGCACCCATATCATCAGTATAGATGGAATGTGCAGCGTGGATCACTGTTCCGGCACATAGAAACAGGCAGGCTTTGAACATGGCATGACTCATGAGATGAAAAGTGCCGGCCATATATCCCTTGATAAGTATATCCTGGCCAAAGCCGGAAACTCCCAAGGCCAGCATCATGTATCCAATCTGGCTGACAGTGGAGTAGGCCAGGATTTTCTTCAGCTCAGTGGCAACCAGACCCTGGCTTGCCGCGAGAAACGCGGTTATGGCTCCGGCCCAGGCCACTATAAGGAAGAAATACATTGCCTCTTCCACCCCAGCGGTCCAGTAACCATAATAAAAGATGGGTATGAACCGGGCTATCAGATACACCCCGCTTTTGACCATGGTTGCCGCGTGGATAAGGGCTGACACCGGACCAGGCCCGGACATGGCTTCAGGCAGCCATTCCTGAAAAGGAAACTGGGCCGACTTGCCCAGAGGACCGGCTATAAGCAGAATGCTGACCAGTATGATCATCCAGGGAGTTTCAGCCATTACCGGTATCCATTGAGAAGCAGTCTGGTAAAGTTCAAGCAGGTTAAAAGTCCCGGAATAATAATAAACAATCAATATGCCGCCCAGCATAAGCATGTCGCCGACGCTGGTAACGATAAAAGCCTTGACCCCGCACGCAGATGGCTTGTCAAAGGCAAAGGGGGCAGGCCCGCCTATCCAGTATTTTCTCTCATCGCGATAGTAAAAGCCGATCAAGCCATAGCTGCACAGTCCAACCAGCTTCCAGCCGATAAAGATGATTATCAGGTTGTTGGCCAGAACCAGCAGAAGCATGCTGCCGATAAAGGCGTTCATGAGCATCCAGAAACGCATGATGGATGGATCGCCCTTCATGTAACCCAGGCAGTAGACCATGATAAAAAAGCTGATTACAGCCACAACGTTGGCCACGATTATGCTCAGGGGGTCCAGAAGAACTCCGAAACTGACAGTGATGGGGGTATGCAGCCAGACAAAAGTGGACTCCAGAGGCAGTCTTTCCGCTGAGAAGAGCAGCGGCAGAAGCAGAACTGCTGAAACAGCAGTCAAAAAAGCAAAGAAGACTGCTCCGTAATTCATCACGGGGGTGCTGATTCGGGCCAGAAACGGCGTCACCAGAACGCCGATCAGGGGGAAGATCAGACAGAGCCACGCAAACTGAATATCCATATTTATACCCACCTCAAGGTTTAGAGTTATCTTCTTTTAAGGCTGCGCCTGCAGCTCATAGACCGGTTAAGGTGCACATATTTTACATATTGGCCACAGCCGCGCTGATCACCGGTTCAAAAAGTTCCATGATCAATGAAGGATAAAGTCCCAAAGCCGCTGATACGAGAATAATCATGATAATGGGAGCGGTCATGGTCCATGGCGGATCTTTAATATGATCATCTTTGGCGATATTATCAGGAAGCGGACCGAAAAATATGACCCGGGTAAAGTGAACCGCATATGAAATTGTAAGAAGTATAGCGCACAAACCCACTATGCCCACAACCAGGCTGAAGGTGTCTCCCCGTTCGAATATTCCCGCAAACATGACCACCTCAGCGGCAAAGCTGCTGAAGGGAGGAATTCCGGCCAGCATAAGTCCGCCGCTGATGAAGAGCAGCGCGGTCAGGGGCATTTTGGCTGCAAGCCCGCCCAGCAGTTTGATATTTCTGGTGTGGGTTATGTAAACAACCATGCCGCAGGTTGAAAAGAAAACCGTCTTGCCCATTATGTGACTCAGAAAGAAGAAAAGCCCTCCTTCTATACTGGCCGCGGTCAGTGCTCCGATTCCCAGCATGGAATAAGCACTCTGACTGATGGTGGAGCAGGCCGGTATACGTTTCATGTCTGTCTGGGCCAGAGTCAGAAGAGAACCGTAAATCATGGTGATTATCGCGAAAATCATTATGGGCGGCCCGAACCACTGAAAATCATCCCACAGGGGCAAAACCAGCATCCTGACGATTATGTAAGCGGCAATATTGGCGTATACTGCCAGAAGACCGGCTATGCACGTAGGGTGTTCAGCATGGACCCAGGGCATCCAGACATGCAGAGGCACTATGGCCAGTTTGGCAAACATTCCAAAAAGCACCAGGGCAATGGCCCAGAAGGCCATGGGATTGCCGGACATGAGATGTATCTGGTCAATCTGAAACGCGCCCACCTGATAATAGATGATCACCACGCCGCCAAGAAACATCAGAGCGGAGAAAACACCCCAGATGAGACACATGGTGGCAACCCAGACCCGCTCGTAATAGCCGAAATAAGCCATCAAAAAGAACAGGAAAAGGGTAAGCACTTCAAGGAAGAAATACATCAGTACCAGATCACTGGCAAAACTGACACCCATGAAGCCGACGGGAAAAAACAGAAACAGATAAAAAAAGCAGGAATAATAGCTTATCTCACCCTTCCCCCCAATTACCTCAGGGTAAAGAATTTCTATGCGGTGAGCCACGTACTTGATGGAGTAAGTGCCCAGGGCCAGGCAGAGCAGATTGCATATCAGGGCAATGGCGATGCTCAATCCGTCCGCTGTCAGGGTGATGCTTATGTCCGGACTTTTGAGCAGCTGGTAACTTTCCTTGATGAGCCCGGCATTGTAGACTTCAACCAGAGCGGTCAGCAACAGCAGAGTGGTATAGACAAGACCCAGTACCGCAACCCATCCGGCTTTTTTGCCCAGCTGGTACCTGAACAGCAGGATCCCCAGGGCGACAAGGGCCGGGACAATAATCGTCTGAAGAAGAATAGAGGGCATCATGTCATATCATCCTTATTAAAGCCAGAGGTGGAGCCAATGCGGTGCTTTTGATCCCGAGACATATCTTATTATCCTCGCATAGTAATCAGTTTACCAGCCTCAACGTTCTTAAAGCGCCTGGAAACAACCAGCAGAATGGCCAGCAACAGAGTTGCTTCAGCCGCTGCTATACCCATAACCAGAAGTGCTCCCACCTGGCCGATTTCATTTGGCGTTGGGGTGAGCTGGGCGGATGCCATGATGCTCAGACCGGCACCGTTGAGAATCAGTTCAATCCCAAGAACTATACCCACCAGAGTTCGTCTGTAGACTATGCCGAATATGCCGATGCTGAGCAAAAAAATGGCAACCAGGTGATATACGGTCATAATGCTCATTTCTTGTTCCTCCTCTCAAAGCCCAGTATAACCGCTCCTGCCATGGCCACGGTCAAAAGCAGAGAAATCAGCTCAAAGGGCAGGATATAGGGTTCCAGGAGAAATTTGCCCAGTTCACTGACCTGTGTTTCCTCGGGGACGAAAAAGGAAGGAGGAGCTTTACGCAGGGCTGCCGAGCCCAGAAATACAGCTGGAGCAATGGCCGCGAAAAAGGCGAATATAACCTTCTTGCCTGAAAAATTGCCCGACTCATCTCCACCAGGCCAGGCGTTGGTCAGCATGATGGCAAAAAAGATCAGCACGCTGACTGCCCCGACATAAATGAGGATCTGCATCAGTCCGATAAATGGAGCGGCCATCAGGAAAAAAAGACCGGCCACTCCGAACAGTGTCAGAATCAGTCCCATCAGAGCTCTGACAAGACTCTGAGACAGAACCGTGATGAATCCCCCGACCACGATAACGGTGATGTGCCCGAAGAGCACAACCCAGGCCAGGTTTTCACTTGCCAGATTATCCATTTACCGCTCCTTTTTTTTGAGCCTGATTTTGAAGCCTGGCTAACAGGTCGATAACGAATTCCTGCCTGCTGAAACCCGCCAGATAGACGTCACTGGAAAACCTCAAGGCTCCGGTGGGACAGCTCTGAACGCACTGTCCGCACAACGAGCAATAAGAATATTCAAGCACAAAAGACTGCAGTTCCGGCTTGGCCTTCTTGGCAGGCGCCTTTTTCTTGTCCTCGGCCTGTTCCCCGGCTTCGGACGAAGGAGCATCCGTCTTCTTTGGCCTGACAGCCTTGATCGTAATGCAGGCTGTGGGGCAGATCCTCACACAATTGTTGCAGGCGATACATTTGGGTTTTGAAGGATCATCCTCCCGGGGAACCAGTTCTATGTGTCCGCGGTAACCTTCCAGGGATTTGACTGTCTGTCGCGGATAATGGACAGTTATGTTAGGTTGGACAAAATTTTTGCCGGTTATCTTCATCCCCACCAGCAGACTCCACATTCCCGTAACAGTTTCACGGATGCTTTTAACTATCATAAGGCAATCACCAATAATGTTATCAGAAGATTAATTACGGCAAGGGGGATAAGCCATTTCCAGCAGATATTCAGAAGCTGGTCAAAACGCACTCTGGGGAAAGTCCACCTGATCCAGATCATGATCAGCAGAAGTACGTAGACCTTGGCCAGAAACCACCACCATCCTGAGGCACCAGGCCCCTGGAATCCTCCCAGGAAAAGAACCGCTGTCACACAAGCGGCAATGACCATGTAAGCGTATTCAGAAAGAAAAAACAGGGCAAAGCCCATGCCGGAATATTCGGTGTGAAACCCCGCGGTGAGTTCACTTTCAGCTTCAGGCAGGTCAAAAGGAGCGCGGTTGGTTTCAGCCAGAGCGCAGATGAAAAAGATGATAAAGGCCAGGGGCTGGTAAACCACAAACCACTGCCAGGGCCATGATCCCTGTCCCATGGCTATGTCGAACAGGTTGAAGGTCCCGGTCATGAAAATAATGGGCAGAATGGATAAAAGCAGTGGTATTTCATAAGCCACTGACTGGGAAATATCCCGTGCCGCACCCAGAAGTGAGTATTTGTTCTGTGATGTCCATCCCGCGATGCACAGGGCAAGAACATTTATCCCGGTGAAGGCCAGAATCAGGACCATGCCCACGTTGGTGTTGAATATCTTCAGATGCGGACCAAAGGGAATAGCCAGAAAACAGACGAGAGCCGGAGCCATGGAGATCATGGGTGCCAGCCAGTATAAAAAACTGTCCGCGCCTGTGGGGGTGAAAATTTGTTTGCCCACCAGCTTCAATCCATCTGCAAAGGGCTGCAGTATCCCTTGAGGTCCCACTTCATACGGACCTGGACGCCTGTGAATGAAACCGGCTACCTTTCTTTCAAGATAGACCAGAAGAATCGCGTTAAGGCCGATGAAAGAGACGGTCGCTACCAGGCCAACAATAACAATTATCAATTGAGTAGGTATTGCTTCTATCATCTGTCAATCTCCGGTATGACCAGGTCCAGGCTTCCCAGAATAGATACCGCGTCGGATATCAAAGTCCCCTGCGATACTTCAGCAAACAAGCTGAGATTGGAAAAGCCGGGAGCGCGCAGCTTGAGTCGGTACGCCGACTTTCCTTCGTCGCTTACCAGATGCATGCCGATTTTGCCCCTGGCTCCTTCCACTGCGAAATAAACATCGCCTGCAGGAGGCTTGGCGCGTTTCGGGGCTTTGGGGTGAATAAAATCTCCCTGGGGCAGACTGTCCAGTGCCTGTTCGATAATTTTTATGCTTTCCTGCATTTCATCCATGCGCACCATATAACGACCCATGGCGTCGCAGGAATCATATGTTGGAATATTAAAATCAAAACGGTCATATACTGAGTATGGCTCTGCCCTTCGGACATCGTATGCCTGACCCGATCCCCTTAATACCGGCCCTGTGGCACCGTACTTGCGGCAGGTTTCCACGGATATCTCTCCAATTTCCTCAACCCTTTTGCGCAGGATGAAATTATCCGTTACCAGAGCCTTGTACATTTTAAAACGCTCCTTCATCCTTGCGCATTGCTCCCTGGTTTCGTTGACAAAACGATCATCTATATCGTCAGAGACCCCGCCAAAGCGGTAATAACAATAGGTAAGCCTGGACCCGGTGATGCGCTGCATTATATCCATGATGATTTCCCGGTCATCAAAGGAGTACATGATGGGAGTAAAGGCGCCCAGATCCAGAAGATAGGCCCCCCACCACAAAAGATGGGAATTAATCCGGTTCAGTTCACAGGTTATAACCCGGATGTACTCCGCCCTTTCAGGGACCTCGAGGCCCATGATGCGTTCCACCGCGCCTACATGAGCCCAGCCCCAGGCCAGGGCATGCAGATAGTCTGTCCGGGCTGGATTTGGCAGGTACTGGGGATAGCTCATTACCTCGGCCATTTTTTCATGCATTCGGTGAATATATCCCAGAACCGGTTCGGCTCTGACTATGTATTCTCCATCGATTTCCAGCAATATGCGCAGGACCCCGTGGGTGGATGGGTGTTGCGGCCCCATGTTGAGGATAAGTGTATCTTCTCTCTTGGTAGGCTGGAATTTTCTGGCGTAAAAGTCTCCGCTGGTGTCTAATCTCAAATCCAGGTTCATAACGTGTTCCTGTAATGTGGGTTGGAACAATTGGTGATTTCCCGTACAAACTCATCGCTTTTCACGTCAACCGGGGTATAATCACGGCCGGGATAAAGCTCCTGCAGACCCTTTCTCGCGGATTCCTCCTTGAGCAGCGGAGGCGGACCCTGGTGATCCGGATCCAGGAGAATAGGTATAAGATTCGGATGTCCTTTGAATATTATTCCAAAAAAGTCGAAACATTCCCTTTCGTGCCAGTCAGCACCGGAAAAAATATGATGTATTGAGGGTATCTCGGGCGTTTGCCTGTCCAGCATTACCCTGAGGCCAACTCGGCCGGGCTGGTCATAACGGTCAAAGTGATAAACAACTTGAAATCCTTCCTGCATGTCCACACAGGATATATCCTCCAGGAAAAAACCAGCCTGATCCAGCTTGCTAACTGCTTCCTCCAGATCCTGAGACGCTACAAAATAGTCAAGGTCATACCCGGTATATATCGGGGGTGGACTATCCTGTTTTTTCGCGTCTTCCTCTTTGTCCGGAGCCTTGACTGGTTTTTCGTCAGCATCACTCATCATTACCTCCTTGAGGCGGGGCGCAGCGATTTAGAGTCAGTAGACAGGGTCAACTAGTGCCTGTGAATTCTGTTCTGATATATTTTATTTATCCTCTGCCATCTTGGGCACGGGCCACCAGCGTTTGCCTGTGATCTTTTTCTGAACCTGGAAAAGACCTTCAAGCAATCCCTCAGGCCTGGGGGGACAACCTGGAATGTATACATCAACCGGGATTATCATATCCACGCCTTCCACGATGCCATACTGGTCCTTAAATACAAATGGGCCTCCTGAAATTGCGCAATTTCCCATTGCTATGACCCATTTGGGGGCAGGCATCTGCTCGTAAAGCCTTGTAACAAGAGGGGCCATTTTGCGGGAGATGGTCCCGGCGACTATCATAAGATCTGACTGACGGGGTGAGGGCCTGAAAACCTCGGCCCCAAAACGGGCGGCATCAAACCTGGCCATGCCGAAGGCCATCATTTCAATAGCACAGCAGGCCAGACCAAAGGTCAAAGGCCAGAGGGACATGGCCCGGCAAACATCGATAATTTTTTGAACCGGCGCAGAATCGATGATTGGTTCATCAATTGTAGCGTCAGCAAAAGGAAAAGCTACATTTTGATTTTCTTGGGCCATGAAAAGACTCCTTTTTTCCAGAAGTAGAGCACCGAGGCAAATAGAATGACAATAAAGATCAAGAGCTTAATAAAGGCCACATAGCCTGCACTTTGGGAATAGTATGTCGCAACGGGAAAGAGGTATAACACGTCAACGTCAAAGGCCAGAAAAAGCAAAGCGTAGAAATAGTAATTGATGCCAAATTTGACCCATGCCGAACCATATGGGACCATGCCGCATTCATACGGCATCCTCAATTCTTTGGCTTTAACTTTGGGGGCTAAAAGGTGTGAAAGAAGGAAGGGGATCACTGCGAAAATGATCATACCTTGAATAAAGAAAAAGATAATTGCTATATGCAGCCAGGATAAGCTCATGACGATTTTCTTCCTTGAATTAGAAGTTAAATTGCAACATAGCAGAATATATCAAAATCTACCCTGGTTTTAAGGTTAAATTCAAAAAAATCCTGTTAAACCGAGATAGATTTGCTTTAAACCGGCATTGCCGTGATGTTCTTATCTTTTTCTGCAAGCAATCAACCTTAGATTTATGACTATGTCAAGTATAAAATTGATTTTTTCCCAAAATAATATAAAATTGATCCAAGCTTATTACTGATAAATCTTTCCAGATCATTACTGTTTACTATGAACATCATTAGGAAAAAATATAATATATCTGCTATTCCATCAGTTCTCCCCGTTTCAGGCATTTTTCACCATCTACTTTAAGACATTTTGAAAAAAGGAGCATCAATATGTCAAATATGAAATTCTTTACAAGACAAATTCAGGCGGATACTGAAAAGGGAATCAGTATTGTAGACATTACTGATCAAATTACAGAGGTTGTCCGTGATTCAAAAATACAAACCGGCAGCCTGCACGCGACATGCATTGGTTCTACCGGCTCTCTGACCTGCATTGAATATGAACCAGGAGTGGTTTCAGATCTGGACAGGGCCATAAACGCGCTTGCCCAGCCAGGTATTGAATATGAGCATGAAAAGGCCTGGCATGACGGCAACGGCCACAGCCATGTTCAGGCCGCCATTATTGGCCCTTCCATTGTTATCCCAGTAAGGTCAGGAAGATGCGCTCTGGGGACCTGGCAGCAGGCAGTACTCATTAATCATGATATTAGGCCCAGAACCAGGAAAATTGAAGTTTCCGTCATGGGAACTCTTTGACGTAACGATCCTGGGAAGGAAGGAAACCAGGGCCAATGATGCCCAAAATTACACCATAGCCAATTCAGGGTTCAAATTATTCTTTTTGCTGCCTGCCTGATTTGTTTATGACTCATCCGCGCAGATTTTTCTGCAGAACAGCATGGATATACTCCTGTTCCTGCCTGGTCAAAAAAGGATTCATGGGCAGACTGATGATCTCTTCACTGATGGCCTCGGCCACTGGAAAATCTCCAGGCCCGTATCCCAGATATTTAAAACACTCCTGCAGATGCAAAGGCATGGGGTAATGAACAGCTGTGGGTATCCCTGCCTTGAGCAGACCATCCTGAACCATGTCCCTGTTTTTTACCCTGATGGAATACTGAGCCCAGACCGATGACCGGTCAGCTTTGACCATGGGCGTGACAACCAGGTCTTCAAGGAGCTGGTTGTAGACATGGGCTGCTTCCTGGCGCAGCTTGATCTCACCTGGATAATGCCTGAATTTGGCCAGAAGCACCGCGGCCTGGATGGTATCCATGCGCGCGCCAATGCCCGGATATTTATGATGATAGCGCTTGCTCTGGCCATGAACCCTGAGGCTTGACATCTTCCGGGCCAGTTGATCATTGCTGGTGAACACTGCTCCCCCGTCTCCGTAACATCCCAGTGGTTTGGAAGGGAAAAAACTGGTGCATCCCAGATCTGAAAGGTTACAGCTCATTTTGCCTTTATATTCAGCCCCAAAACTCTGGGCAGCGTCTTCTATGACTGTAAGTTTTTTTCTGGCGGCCAGATCATTTATCTCGTCCATGTCCGCGGGCTGACCATAAAGGCTCACCGGCATGACTGCCCTGGTTTTACTGGTAATGGCCTGCTCAATCCGGGCCACGTCGATATTATAAGTTTTTTGGTCAATATCAACAAAAACCGGACGCGCACCCAGATGGGCGATCATCTCAGCTGTGGCGATAAAGGTAAAAGGAGTGGTGATGACTTCATCTCCGGGGCCGATATTCAGAGCCATCATGGACAGCAGCAGGGCGTCGGTTCCTGAAGAACAGACAATGCAGAATTCAGCCCCGGTAAAGCCGGCCAGTTCCTTTTCCAATTCGCTGATCTGCGGTCCCATGATATATTTGGAGCTGTCCAGAACCTGATGAATGGCCTCATCGATCTCTTTTTTGTACAGCTTGTACTGAATATTCAGGTTTGCAAAATCAATTTTCATGTTTCTCCCTTTTTGTTGAAAAGAATTCTTATATAAAGCAGGCAATGGGCGGGATCCATAAGAGCAATAAAAAAGGTCCGGGCTGTCTGCCCGGACCCTCTGTGTTTTTATGGTAGCGAGGGAGGGACTTGAACCCCCGACACTGCGGATATGAGCCGCATGCTCTGACCTCCTGAGCTACCTCGCCATAAAGAAAGATCCTGTTAGTTTGATTGAAATAAAAAATCAAGTCAAAACTTATTTACATATCCACAGACTTGCGCCCTCAAGTTTGTTCAGGACCTCTCCACTGACTGAACCCACAAAAAACCTGGCCAGTCCTGTTCTGGGAGCTGTCTGACATTTTCGACCCATGGCAATGACCGCGAAATTGTTTTTTCCGGCGTGATCAAGAATAACCCTGGCCGCGTTGTCTCCCTCCAGGGTCAGGGTTGAAATCCTGTCCCTGGAAAATCCATTTTCCATGATATGAGAGATGGTCTTGTCAAAGACTTCCTGTTCATCAACTGAATTCTTACGGGATCTGACATGAACAACCGTAACATTGTTTTCCGGTGCCGCTCCCATTACAAATCCAACATGATCCGCGGTGTTGAGGCTTTGCTGTGATCCATCCGTGCAAAGAAGCAGGTGCTTTTTATGCCTCTCAGGCTCCCGGCATATCCAGATGGGAATATCACACTGTTCGTCCAGTATCCTGCTGCTCACGCTGTCCTGGATAAGATTCTCAAGAAGAGTCAGCCCCCTTCTCCCCAGTATCAGCGAATCATAAAGTCCCTTGCGGCCATATGCTATAATGTCTCTGACCGTGGATATTGAACTCTGCCTGGATTCAGCCCTGATATTCTCACCGGGAAATCCAAAATCAACCATTTTCTGTTTGACTTCCTCAAGAAATGTCAGCTCATTTTTCAAGGAAGAGGCTTTTTTCGGGCCATACGAAGAGTAACCCGGGCTTTGAATATTGTGAGCCACATTGAGAATGTCCACCAGAACATCATTTTTGTTCTGAAAAAAATAACTGAGGAATCTCACTCCGTACTGATGCGAAGTATCTTTGCTGACAGACAGGAGAAAATGTTTTTTGATTTTTTTCATAATTATTCCTCAGCATAATCAGTATGATCATACTTTAATATCCTTATTTTTTTAATTTATAACTGTCACTGACACTGTTCACGGTCTTTTTCTGAGCTTTTAACTTTCCTGATTCTCTCCCCCCAATTCCAGTATTTCAGTATTCCGGCATACCAGCATTTATTCTTAACTGTCACTGGTTACTGTTCACTGTCTTTTTCTAAACTTTCAGCTTTGAGCTTTGAGCTATTATACCTTCGCACTTTCATACCTTCGTACTTTTTTCTTCTCTCTCCAGGCGCTATTCAGAGTCGCCTGGATCTGATCATGGCCGCAATAAGCTTTAAAGCCAGAACCAGGGCAATTATATATCCAAGCACTCCGAGAGTGGGGTAACCCCAAAGCTTGGGACCGCTATCAGCAAGTATGACCATACTTGAGCCCAGAAAAAGAGCTGCGGTTATAATGCCCACCACCAGGCGATTGACAATCCTCTCCATGGTTGACTGCATTCCCTCCAAATTTTCATGCCTGAAGCGAATGGCCAGTTCTCCCCTGTCCAGCTTGCTGATGATCCCCAGAGCCTGTCTGGGAAACTCATGCTGAAAACGAAAAATATGCCTGATATTTCGATGAATGATCTTTAAGATATTCCCAGGGCTGAACCTGCTTCTGCTGAGCCTTTTCACCAGCGGCTCAGCTTCACTTATCACATCCAGATCAGGGTAAAGCATCTTGGCAGTACCTTCAGCAGTGATAAGAGCCTTGATCATTATTGAAAGATCAGTGGTCAGGATCCTGCCGTGGGCCCTCAAAATTGAAGTCAGTTCAAGCAGCAGCTGCCCGAGGTTTACCTCCTTGATGGGCATTCTGGTAAAGAGGCTGATAACCTCCAGTACCTCATTCTGAAGGACATCCCTGTTCACCTTTTCCTGTCCAATGGTAAAGCCCAGAAGAATATCCGTTATGATTTCAACATCATTTTCAACAACAGCGGAAATGAGATCAACAAGTTCAAAACGCACCTTGTCAGTAAGTCTTCCTACCATACCCCAATCCAGAAGGATCAGGTTTTCATCCTCATCAATAAGAAAATTGCCTGGATGTGGATCAGCGTGAAAAAATCCATACTCCAGAACCTGACGCAAAGAAAGGTAGAGTCCCCTTTTGGCCATGGTGGCTCTGTTTTTAAGGGAAGCAATATCCACTTCTTTCATCTTGCTTCCCCTGGCCAGCTCCATGGTTATTACAAACTGGTTGCAGTATTCAGGATAAACATCAGGAACCAGAATCCCAACTTCATTTTTCACAGTTGACCTGACAACCTGCATTGTTCTCATTTCGCGGACAAAATTCAGCTCCTGAAGCATGAGCTTTCGAATACGCTTGACCAGATCGGGCAGATTGTAAACCTTGAAAGACTCAATACGCCCGTCAAGACGAACAGCAAGCTTCTCCAGAATATCCATATCATTTTTAATGGTATCTGCAATATCCGGACGCTGAACTTTGACCGCCACCTCCTGCCCGCTGGCCAGAAGTCTTGCTTTATGAACCTGTGCCAGTGAGGCCGCGGCCAGGGGGACTTCTTCAAACTGAGAAAACACAGCATCCAGGGGGACTTTGAAACTGTCTTCAATAACCTTTCTGATCTTAGTAAAAGACTCAGGAGGCACATCATCCTGAAGCTTGCGCAGCTCATCCAGGAGTTCTTTAGGCAAAAGGTCAGCCCTCTGGGAAAGTATCTGGCCGCATTTGATAAAGGTTGGGCCCAGCTCCTCCAGAACTTTGCGCATCCGTTCCCAGGTGTTCAGTTGGGTGTCATGAACGTGAATTTTTTCCAGGTATTTGCGGCCCGGTATCTCCAGCCGGTCCACAACATCGTCAAATCCGTATTTGACAAGGGTGGAGACAATCTCTCTGAAACGGCTCAAATGGGCTATGGCTTTAATTTCCATTAATTATCCAGGAAAAAAGATTATATGCCTGAGAAATGAATCCGTCCTGAAAAGGGCCGGCTATTGTGATTTCTTTTCTTCTTCCAGCTGCAGGCTTTCAAGGGTGGAGACGCGGTCTTCCAGGCTTGATATCCTTGCTTCCAGGTTTTCCACCTGTTCTCTATCAGCTATATCCAGAGAATCCATTGCGGATTTTATGCTTTTGGAAATCCACTCGTGGACCTCTATCTGTTGATCTTCACTTTTCTGAACAAACTCTCTGATGATGTTTTCTCCTTCTTCAGCTGAAAGCTTACCTTTTTCCACAAGGCTGTTGATTTTTTTCTCAACCTCCTCGGCTGTGATGATTACCAGTCCCAGTCCAGTAAGGAGACCTTTTTTGAATAAATCAATCATATATCCATCCTCCCTTTGATGAGTTCAATGCCTGCCACGCGCTTGGCGTGGTTCAATTCCCTGTTAAGATCGCCACCCGGAAAATCGTAACCAGCCGGCACAAAACCCGCATCCCTTAAAAACCTACACTGGGACAAGCTTTGAGGGCTTCTGCAATCTCCTCGTCGGAAAATGCCTTATCCTGGAGTTCTCCTTTGAGGTAAGCGTCATAAGCTCCCAGATCAAGCAGTCCATGTCCTGAATAAAGGAAAACAATAACCTGCCCAGGCTCTGCTTCCCTGGCCAGATCTATTGTTAGCTTGATGGCGTGAGATGTCTCCGGAGCAGGCACAAATCCTTGAGACTGCATGAAAATTTTGGCCGCGTCAAAAACTTCATTCTGGAAATAGGCTCTGGCTTCAATATATTCATGCTTGGTTAAATGAGATATTATGGGAGATTCTCCATGGTAGCGCAATCCGCCCGCATGAATGGGAGGAGGAAAGTAGGAGTGCCCCAGTGTATACATTTTCAAAAGCGGTGTCTGCCTGGCCATGTCACCGAAATCATAAGTAAAAAGTCCTTTGGTCAATGTCGGGCAGGCCTGGGGTTCAGCAGCAACAAACCTGATTTTCTCTCCCTGCATCTTTTCCGGCATGTAAGGAATAACAAGACCTGCGAAATTGCTTCCCCCTCCAACGCAGCCCACCAGAATATCAGGCTTTTCTCCTGCTATTTCCAGCTGCTTTTTAACCTCCAGGCCTGTTATGGTCTGATGTAAAATAACATGGTTCAGCACGCTGCCCAGGGCGTATTTTGTATCCTTGTGGGATGCCGCGTCCTCAACCGCTTCGGATATGGCCAGGCCAAGACTTCCGCCTGAGCCTGGGTCCTTTGCCAGAATACTCCGGCCGACGCTGGTTTTATCAGAAGGGGAAGGGAAAACCTCGCCACCGTAAGAACGGATAATTATCCCCCGGTATGGTTTCTGGTCATAACTGCAGCGGACCATATAAACAGTGCATTTCATGTCAAACATCTTGCATGCGAAAGAAAGGGCTGTGCCCCATTGCCCGGCACCGGTTTCAGTGGACAGCCTTTTCACGCCTTCCATCTTGTTGTAGTAAGCCTGGGCAATGGCTGTGTTGGGCTTGTGAGAGCCTGCCGGTGAAACCGACTCATCTTTATAATATATTCTGGCCTTGGTTCCTATGGCCTGCTCAAGTCTTCTGGCCCTGACAAGAGGCGTGGGCCTGTAAAGCTTGTATATTTCCAGAACCGGCTCAGGAATATCAATCCATGACTGTCCGGACATCTCCTGCTCTATAAGAGCTTTTGGGAAAATTGCCTCAAGCTGGTCCGGTGAAATGGGTTTCTTGGTTTCGGGATCAAGAGGTGGAGCAAGAGGGTCAGTCAGTTCGGGCAATACATTATACCACTTTCTGGGCATATCCTTTGCTGTAAGATTAATTTTGACTTCATCCATTTCAGTATCTCCTTGGGTTAATATAAGTTACTGTTTGCTGGAAATCCCCGCTGGACAGCCGCTGTAACTAAGAGTTCTCAATCGCGCGCCCACATGGTAGTTTCACAAATTCATCATGATGAGACGTTCTTCCATGCGAATACTGAAGAACACCCTGTTAGCTGCTAATAAATTATATGCCGTGAGTAAAGCTTAACTTATGGCCAAGGCTTTTTCAACCGGTCATATCGGCAAATCCTCACCAGTTCTTGACAAAAAAATTATCTCAAAGTAATAATTGTAAAATTAAGAGGGAAACAATTCTCACCAGGAGAGCATTTATGGCCAAAGAAGAAGCTATTGAGGTTGAGGGCACTGTTGAAGAAGCCTTGCCCAACGCCATGTTTAAGGTAAAACTGGATAATGGACACGAGGTGTTGGGTCACATTTCCGGCAAGATGCGCAAGTTTTATATCCGAATCCTTCCCGGCGACCGGGTAAAGGTCGAACTTTCCCCTTACGACCTTACCCGCGGCAGAATTACCTATCGCTTTAAGTAACACAAGGTCCTGGAATCATCTTCAAGCCTCTCTGAAACGCGGATAAAGCCCAACGACAAGATCGAATCAAGGGTCAATACAGAGGCTTGAGTATTTTTTGACACAAGGAAATCCATGTCTCAGATAGATCTGCACACCCATTCAACCGCTTCAGACGGAACTTACACTCCTTTTGAGCTGGTAAGGCTGGCCAGGAATATCGGTTTAAAAGCCATTGCCCTGACTGACCACGATACAACCGGAGGATTAAACAGCGCTCTGAGCGCCGCCCGGAATCTGGGCGTTGAAGTAATTCCCGGTTGCGAACTCAGCGTTCAGTATAAGGGACTCATGCATATTCTGGGACTCTGGGTTATACCTGACGCTCCCGCACTCAACGCGGCCCTGTTTGAACTCAGGGTCAAAAGAAACGCCCGCAACGAAGTCATGATTGAAAAGCTCAGGAAAGCAGGGATTGAAGTAACATATGAAGAAATCAAACGCCTGGCTGGCGACGCTGCCATTGGAAGACCGCATATCTGCAGGGTCCTCATGAATAAAGGTAGTGTGTCATCTGTCCAGGAAGCCTTTGACAGGTTTCTGGGACCAAATGGCAAAGCTTATGTGCCCAAAGAAAAATTTGATCCTGAAAAAGCCATATCCATGCTCAAAAATGAACAGGCCACAGTTATCCTGGCTCACCCCTTCTCCATGAGCCTCCAGCAGAATGAACTGAGAAAAGAGCTGATCCGGTTGAAAGACCTTGGACTGGACGGAGTTGAAGTTTTTTATCCGGAACACACCAAAGATCAGACCAGTCTCTATTCATCTCTTTGCAATGAGCTGGATCTTCTCCCCAGCGGAGGTTCTGACTTTCACGGCAGCATAAAACCCCACATCAAGCTGGGCAAAGGAACCGGAAATCTCAACCTGCCCTACTCCCTGGTTGAAGCCATGAAAAACAGAAGAGCGGAGCAGGGTCTTTGGACATAACTCAGGAATTGCCTGAACTCTTATGTCCAGCAGGAGACATGGAGCGCCTGCAAACCGCCTTTGTCTACGGCGCTGATGCCGCTTACCTGGGCGGACCCCATCTCAATCTCAGATCCAGGGCCAAAGGATTTTCTCCCGCCGACCTTGCCAAGGCCATAATCATGGCCAGAAATCATAATGCCAGGATATATTACTGCCTTAACGCCCTGCCTCTGCAAAATGATACAGCCCTTGTCAGGGATCAGCTGGAACAGTTATCCGGACTGGATATCCAAGGACTTATTGTTGCTGACCCAGGAGTTTTAAGCCTGGCCCGGAAACACGCTCCTCATCTTGCACTCCACTTAAGTACCCAGGCCAACACTTGCAATGCATATTCCGTCAATTTCTGGAAGGACCAGGGAGTAAAGAGAGTCAACCTTTCCCGGGAGCTGGACCTGAAAGGTATCAAAGCCATCAGCTCCGCGGTAAAGGATATAGAACTGGAAATATTTGTCCACGGGGCCATGTGCATGGCCATTTCCGGCCGATGCTTTCTCAGCGCCCATTTGAACGCCCGTTCAGCCAACCAGGGACACTGCGCCCATCCGTGCAGATATGAATACAGACCGTTTATAATGGACCTTGAAGAAAGAACCAGGCCTGGATACCCGGTATGGCAGCTGGAACAGGGAGAGAATTACTCGAGAATATTCAGCGCCAGGGACCTCTGCCTGGTAAAGTATATCCCATGGTTTGCCAGAAACAACATTCATTCCCTGAAAATCGAGGGAAGGACCAAAAGCGCGGCTTACCTGGCCATTGTCACTGATGTATATCGAACAGCCCTGGATGACTTTGCCCGAAAGAATTTCCGGCCGGTAAAGTATCTGGAGGAACTTGCCCTGATATGCACCAGGGCCATGTCAACTGGATTTTTTCTGAAAAAAAGAACTGTACTGGCCGACCAGCAAAAGGCAGCCCTCAGAAACAAAAAAGTCCTGGCCAGGGTGCTGGAGAAAATAGAGGGCGACAAATGGCTTGTCCAGATTAAGGAAAAGTGGCCGGATTCTATTGATATTGAGCTTGTCCTGCCCAGGCTTCAACGCGTTTTCATACCAAGCATTAATTACTGCCTGGAAAACAAGTCCGGACTGCAGACCCGAATGGCGCATTCAGGCACAATTGCAGTCCTTCGCTGCGATCATGATCAGATTCGTGAAAATATTTTTATCCGGGAAAACAATTAGTGAATAATAACTCTTCAAATCAATTATTCCTGAGGGTCATAACTGAAACAGCGATGGGAAAAAGGCTTAATTTATGTTCCGATTCATACTGCACTGCTGAAAAAAGTACTTTTTGTGCAGGGCGTTCAAAAATTCCAAGTGCAAGGAGCAATAAAAGTTCAAGGTCGATGCGTATTGAGATATACGTGAGAGTTTGAACTTTTTGAAGCGACGCAGCAATTGGGAGATTTTCAACGGCCTGATAAACCATTAATCTCTGGCCAGCTTCCTATACCTGATCCTGCGGGGTATTTCCGCCTCCTTGCCAAGCCTCTTTTTTCTGTCCAGTTCATACTCACTGAAGTTGCCGTCAAAGAAGAGCACATTGCTGTCGCCTTCAAAGGCCATAATGTGCGTGGATATTCGGTCCAAAAACCAGCGGTCATGGCTTATGACCATTACGCATCCGGCAAAGCTCAGAAGTCCCTCCTCCAGCGCGCGCATGGTGTTTACATCCAGGTCATTGGTTGGTTCGTCCAGAAGAAGAACATTGGCTTCTTCCTTAAGCATCCTGGCCAGCTGAACCCGGTTTCTTTCTCCTCCTGAAAGCATGCCCACCTTTTTCTGCTGATCTGCACCGGTAATATTAAATCGGCCCAGGTAGGCCCTCGAGTTTACCTCCCGGCCGGCCATTTTTATAATGTCATGGCCGTCGCTGATCATTTCAAACACTGTCTTGTCAGCTTCCAGATCATCTCGATGCTGGTCCACATGAGCCAGTTTCACTGTTTCACCAAGGACTATTGAGCCGGAGTCAGGTTTTTCCGCGCCGGTAATCATTCTGAAGAGGGTGGTTTTTCCGGCTCCATTGGGGCCGATGATACCAACAATGGCCCCGGGGGGAATAATGAAGTCCAACTCGCTCATGAGCAGACGGTCTTCAAAAGCCTTGGTCAGCTTTCTGGCCTCAATTACTTTCTGGCCCAGACGGGGTCCAGGCGGGATAAATATCTCCAGATCCTTCTGCTGTTTCTGATAGTCCCGGGACAGCATATCCTCATAGGCTCCAATTCGGGCCTTGCTTTTGGCGTGTCTGGCCCTGGGGGACATCCTGATCCATTCCAGTTCCCTTTCCAGGGTCTTCTGACGATGTCCTTCAGATTTCTCTTCCCTGCGCAAACGCTCTTTTTTCTGATCCAGCCATGACGAATAATTGCCTTTCCATGGAATTCCCCTGGCCCGGTCCAGTTCCAGAATCCATCCTGCCACATTGTCCAGAAAATAACGGTCATGGGTAACAGCGATAATTGTGCCCGGATACTGCTGCAGGTGATGCTCAAGCCAGGCAACGGTTTCCGCGTCCAAATGGTTAGTGGGCTCATCCAAAAGCAGAATATCCGGCTGTTTGAGAAGCAAACGGCACAAAGCCACTCTTCTTCTTTCTCCTCCGGATACCTTGTCCAGGGTCATCTCTGCCGGCGGACAGCGAAGGGAGTCCATGGCCATTTCCAGCCTGGCCTCAATATCCCAGGCATCCAGAGAATCCAATTTTTCCTGAACCTCACCCTGACGTTCTATAAGGGCATTCATTTCATCATCACTCATGGGTTCGGCAAACCTGGTGTTAATTTCCTCAAACTCCCTGACAAGGGCAACGGTTTCAGCCAGTCCTTCCTCCACCACCTCGCGCACGGTACGTTTTTCATTGGCCAGAGGCTCCTGCTCGAGGTAACCTGTGCTGAACCCTGGAGCGAGGATTGTTTCGCCCTGAAAATCCAGGTCAACTCCAGCCAGAATGCGCAGTAAAGTACTCTTTCCAGACCCGTTCATCCCCAAAACCCCTATCTTGGCCCCGTAAAAATAAGACAGGGAGATATCCTTGAGTACCGGTTTTTTGTCATAAAACTTGCTGACTCTGACCATTGAATAAATTATCTTGTTTGGTTCATTGCTCATTTTAATTCCTTATAATGCTTTGCAAAGGATTGATCTGGCACGTCCGGCATGGATTATTCAATAATCTCATCCAGGCGCACTGGGGCATGCCGCTGCCCTTATACCCGGGACTTTCATAAATTCCAAGGCCGCAATCCGGACAATTCTGCTTTTTCATCCCTGCCCTGCCAGAATTGGATAAAGCGAAGTTCCCCCCAATTCCAGCATTCCAGTCACGCCAGGGCGTGATCTCCGCTTCGCTCCGACATTCCAGTATTACACTTTTTCACTTCTTTCCCTCAGTCACTGCGCTCTCAGTCTTTCTTTCCTGACACAGACACAGACACTGACACTGACACTGTTAACAGTCTTTATTTCAGCTTTCAGCTTCATACTTTCTCACCTTCACACTTTCTCACCTTCGTGCCTTCCTGCTTTTACTCATTGACATTCCTCAGGGGAAAAAGCACCATGTTGTTCAACAATAGAGCAACTAGCGGAGATAATTCATGATTTCAGATAAATGCGCCTGTCTTAAGCCTTTTTACGTCATGGAAATACTTGAAAGGGCCAAGGAACTCGAACAAAGAGGAAGGGAAATAATTCACCTGGAAATCGGCGAGCCTGACTTTGACACCCCGGAATGCGTCAAGCAGGCAGCCAGACAGGCCCTGGACAGGGGTGAGACTCATTACACCCACAGCATGGGCATACCAGAATTGAGACAGTCCATAAGCAGGCACTACAATAAAACATACCATGTGGATATTGACCCGGATCAAATTATTGTAACCGCAGGCACATCTCCGGCAATGTTCATGCTCTTTGCGGCCCTGCTCCATCCGGGAGACCAGGTTGTTATTTCTGATCCCCATTACGCTTGTTACCCGGGCTTTATCCGCTTTGCCGGAGGTATCCCTGTCAAAATAAGGGCAGGCCAGGAAAACGGGTTTCAGCTGTCCCCTGAAGAAGTTAAAAAGGCCCTGACCCCGCGGACCAGAGGCATCTTGATCAACTCTCCTTCCAATCCTACAGGCAACGTCACCCCTGCTGAAATCATCCAGGAGCTTGCAGACCTCGGCCCGTACATTGTTTCAGATGAAATATATCACGGGCTGGTTTACAAGGGCAAGGAACACAGCGTTCTTGAATTTACCGACAAGGCCTTTGTGCTCAACGGTTTTTCCAAGCTGTACGCCATGACCGGATGGCGACTGGGCTATATAATCGCGCCCGGACCATTTGTCAGAACTCTGCAGATAGTGCATCAGAACTTTTTCATCTCAGCCAACTCCATTGCCCAGTGGGCGGGCATAGCAGCCCTGGAAAACGCTCATGAGGATGTCTTCCAAATGAAGCAGACCTATAACAAGCGCAGGCAATACCTGCTTGAAAGGCTGGGCCGCATGGGATTCAGAATTACCGTGGAGCCTACAGGGGCTTTTTACGTCCTGGCCAACGCCAGGTTTTTGTCAGACAATTCTTATGAACTGGCCTTTGACATTCTGGATAAGGCCGGGGTGGGCGTTGCCCCGGGCATTGATTTTGGAGAAGGAGCTGAAGGGTACCTGCGATTCTCCTATGCCAACTCTCTGGAAAATATCAGGGTAGGTATGGACAGGCTGGAAAAATATATAAGCAGTAATGGCCCCTAGACATACAACTTAGTTGAAAAATTCTTCCAACATAAGATTCCCACCCACGAATTTACACCAATGAACACGAATATTATTCCAGCTTATCGCTGGAACAATAAATTCATCGCCTCAGGTGGGATTCATCCTTTTCCTTGCGCCATCAGCGCAAGGGGAATTGATTCGTGAAGATTAGTGGGAAAAAATTCTTTATCCTTCCTCGATAAAATCAGATACTTTGACGATACAGCATGGACTGTCTCAATGTTTCCTTGTCCATGAACTTCAAATCAGATCCCAGGGGTATACCCTGAGCAAGGCGGGTCAGAATCAGCCCTGGAAACTCCCTAGCCAGCATATTTTTAATATATGAATTCGTGGTTTCGGACTCCAGAGTTGTTCCCAGGGCCAGTATCAATTCTTTCACCTTTCCACTGCCCAGTATTTTTCTCAGCTTGTCAAACTCCAGTAATCCCGGGTCAACACCATCCAGAGGAGACAGCAGTCCGCCAAGGACAAGGTATTTTCCCCTGAAAAAACTTGACTCTTCCATAATCAGCAGGCTGTCCCATTCAGAAACCACGCAAAGCTTTTCATCATCACGGGCAGGGTCGGAACATATATCACAGGGATCATTATCCGCCAGGCTGGCGCATCCGCTGCAGATGCACAGTCTGTCCCTGAGGTCCAGGATGCCCTGTCCCAGGTTTCTGGTCTTTTCCCGGGGCCATTTAAGCATGGTCATGGCCATACGCAGAGCACTCTTGGGCCCGACACCTGGAAAATTTGCGAGCTGATCCACCAGGTTTCTCAGGGGCAAAGGCAGTTTGTTCAAAAAGCCTCCTAAAACAGACCTGGAATTTTCATCCCGCCGGTCAACTGAGCCATTTCAGCCTGAACCATATCCTTTGCCCTTTTAAGGGCGTCATTGACTGCAGCCAGAATAAGATCCTGCAGCATTTCCACGTCTTCAGGATCAACAACATCCTTTTCTATTTTGATCTCCATAATCTCCTGAGCGCCGTTGGCCTTGACGGTCACCATTCCACCGCCGGCTGTGGCCTCAACAATCTTGCTGTTGAGTTCTTCCTGCATCTTGGCCATTTTTTTCTGCATCATCTGGGCCTGTCTAACCAGGTCATTCATCATAATAATATTCTCCTTATTGTATTAATATCTTTAAGAATTAATTTTTCTTATTTCAACAACCCTTGCGTCAAATTCACTCATAATCCTCTTGACTACAGGGTGATTCAGGGCCTTATCTCTGAAACAAGGGCCATTGGCAGCACCATTGTTTACGAACTCAATCCTGACTTCCGGACCAAAATACTGCCTGACCAGTTCAGTGATAATTCTTTCGCGTCCATTTTTTCTTATGTTTTCAAAAATAAATTCCTGCTTGCAAACGCAGCTGAGCAGATTTTGTTCCAGCTTGCAGGTACAGTTGCCAAGCATCCTGATCAAAGAATCGTCAGGACCCAGCTTTTCCTTGAGAAATTCTACAAATCCCGGCCAATCCCTCTTGTCTTGGCCTTGTGTCTTTTCAGAATATTGAACTTCACTGCTTTTGATTTCCAGTTCTTTCTCTGCGGGTTTTTGACTGGACGCCTGTTTTTCAGTTGAATCTGACCTGCCGTATTCTTGTGCCTCAACCTGACAGGCCGTGGGCATTCCCTTGAATTCGCCCACAGGCAGTAAATCCGGCAGAAAGGCCAGGTTAAAGAACAATAGTTCAAGAGCCTGGGATGGCTCATGGCTTTTAATGATATTTCTGCTTTCCTCAATAACCATTTGCCATCCGACATGGATCAAAGGGGCTGGAATTTTCCCGGCCAATTCATGCCAGTATTCAAGATCTTCAGAAGAAAGGCCCAGGATTTCTCCGGCTGTTTTTCCAGACCGGGACAAAAGAAAAAGGTTTCTCCAACACGCGGCAAACTCCTGAAGAAAAAAGTTTATATCCAGTCCATGACCCAGAATATTGTTTATCCTGGAATGTATCGCGGGAAGATCTTTATTCAGGATTGCCTGAAAAAAATCAGCGTAAACCTCCTGCCCTGCCAGGCCCAGGACCTCACGCACATTTTTGCTGTCAATCCTGTCTTCTCCCATGGCCATGACCTGAGCCAGAATGGACATTGAATCCCTGACGCTTCCTGCACCCCTGGTGGCAATGAGTCTCACTGCTTCAGGATCATAGTCAACCTTTTCCCTGTTCAGGACTGACTCCAGATGGCCCACCAGGTCTTCCAGGCTGACCATTTTGAAGACATAATGCTGACACCTGCTGACAACCGTGGGAGGAAACTTTTCCGGCGCTGTGGTGGCCATGATAAATACGCAATGTCTGGGAGGCTCCTCCAGAATCTTGAGCAGAGCGTTAAAGGCCTGATTGGACAACATGTGGCCTTCGTCAATAATTATGACCTTGTAACGCCCGCTCATGGGCATGTAAACGGCATCCTCACGAAGCTTTCGAACGTTATCAACGCCGGTATGGGAGGCAGCGTCAATTTCCAGGACATCAGGAAACACGCCTTTGGTAATCTGAATGCAATTGTGACATTGGTTGCAGGGCTCAAAATCAGGGCCTTTAAGACAATTGATGGCCTTGGCCAGAATTCTGGCTGTGGTTGTCTTGCCTACTCCCCTTGTCCCGCTGAAGAGATAAGCACTGGCAGGCTTATCCTGTTGAGAAGCCCTGGACA
>Ga0209498_1000151_pt1 | contig 40134 bp, 35 predicted proteins | sample WalLakDeSediment_FD_184131 | JGI IMG/M metagenome (GOLD analysis project Ga0209498, IMG submission 184131) | Lake sediment microbial communities from Walker lake, Nevada to study Microbial Dark Matter (Phase II) - Walker Lake 11/02/13 Deep... | ecosystem: Environmental > Aquatic > Freshwater >... | reverse complement strand
CATTGGCGGGCCGGTGATTGTATCAACTTCTTCAATGGACATTTTTTCCTGCAGCATCAGCTTGACTGCATAAACCCCGCTGAAAGTACCGATGCGGTTGGCGATAAAGTTGGGGGTGTCCTTGGCGAAAACGACTCCCTTGCCGAGGACTTTTTCACAGAAACGGTGCATGTATCCCAGCACCTCATCGGAGGTCTCCTGGCAGGGAATAATTTCTAGAAGTTTCATCCACCGCGGCGGGTTGAAGAAGTGGGTACCCAGGAAGTACCTGCGAAATTCCGGTGAATTTTCGGAAACCATTTCGTTGATCGAGAGGCCGGAAGTGTTTGAGGAGACGATTGTACCGGGAGTCCAGTTGGCTTCGACCTGTTTGAAAACTTTTCTTTTAATATCCATATTCTCGACGATAACTTCGATAACCCAATCGACATCTTTAAGCTTGTTCATGTCGTCTTCGAAGTTACCGGGAGTGATCAGATCGATATATGAATTGCGATACAGTGGTGACTGCCTGTTTTTAAGCAGCTCTTCTTTTCCTTTGGTGGACAGACGGTTGCGGACCTCCGGGCTTTCCAGGGTTAATCCTTTCTTTTCTTCTTCCGGAGTCAGCTCGCGGGGGACGATATCGAGCAGGTAAGACGGAATTCCCACGTTGGCCAGGTGGGCGGCAATGGTTGCCCCCATAACTCCGGCACCGAGAACTGCAGCCTTTTGGATTTCTAAGGCCATTTAAATACCTCCTTCTGACTTGAGTTTAAGCTAAAGCATAAAAATAATTATTAATTAATACTTGACTACTGCAGGCCCATTACCAGCATGTCATAAACAGGTTCGCTAAGGGCGCTCAGGTCGTAGGGTTTATTGGACATAACCCAGCAGGTGACCACTTCATCTATTGCCCCGAAAATAACTTTTCGAGCTGTTCTTGTATTCAGATTTTGCCGGTAAAGATTCTGCTCTTTGCCTTCGTCAATCACCTCCTCAATTAATTTAAAATAACTCATCAGCGGCTTGGATATGCCTTGGTTGATCGCCTGATCAATTTGCCTCAATTCAATTTGAGTGACTTTTGCCTGGTCCGGCCTGTTGGCCAGAGTGGTCAGGTGGTATGTGATGATTGTTGATAGTTTTTCTCTGGCGTCCCGGCAATGAACAAGCTCGCTGTATAAATCTTTAACAAAACGGAGCATCAGGTCCTGAAAGAGGGAAACGAGGATATCTTCTTTGCTCTTGAAGTAAATATAGACAGTGCCGTCTGCCACACCGGCTTCACGGGCAATATCGGCCACCCGGGTGCGATGATAGCCGGCCCGGGCGAAGGTTTTTACAGCCGCTTCGAGAATCACCTGGTGTTTTTCTCCGGTTCGTTTGGCCACATCAACCCTCCAGCAAAAATGAATGAATGCTCATTCGCTACAATTGTATACTTTTTTATGATTACAATCAAGATTTATCACAATTATTTGCAACAATTATTAAAAACTTGCCTGCTGTCCAGATTCCTTTATGTTAGCAAGGCAACTTTAATTAATGCAAACATATTTTTTGCTCTCTCTGCAAGCGGTGGTTTTAGCAACGGGCTTTGTGAAAAAGGAATTATATAAATTCCAACCTGTAACTCCTGCTTTTACCTGTTGTATCACCTATTTTTATATGGTAAGATGTAATTGCTTTTGACGCCTGTTTAAAGGCGTTTTTATTGTTAATTAACTAATTGATGTTCGGATTATTATATTTACCAATTAATTTAAACAGATTTATCAAGTTAGGAGATGATTAGCGATGTTAAACCGTGTGGAAAATATAGACAATAGTAAGGTTAAATTGGAGATAGAAGTGGCCGCGCCGGATGTCGACACTGCTTTGGCCAGAGCTTATCGGAAAGTGGTAAAAACAATTAACCTGCCCGGCTTTCGTAAGGGCAAGGTGCCGCGCCGTATTCTTGAATCTCGTTTTGGACCGGAAGTGTTGCACGAAGAGGCCCTGGAAATCCTGGTCCCGCCAGCCTATGAAGAGGCTTTAAGTGAAGCTGATATTGATCCCATTAACCATCCCGAGTTTGAATTGATTCAGGTCGAAGAAGGTAAACCGCTTCTCTTCAATGCTGTGGTTGAAGTGCTTCCACCGGTTGAACTTGGTGACTACAGGGGCCTTGAAGCTGAACAGGAAGAGGCTGAAGTTGATGACCTGCAGGTGGAACACCATTTCTTTATGCTGAGAGAGCAGAATGCCCGGTTGGTTCCGCGGGAAGAAGGCCCGGCTAAACATGGTGATCTGGTTACTATTGATTTTAAAGGATTCGTTGACGGTGAACCATTTGAAGGAGGAGAAGCGGAGAATTATTCTCTGGAATTGGGTTCAAAGTCCTTTATCCCCGGCTTTGAAGAACAGTTAATCGGGGTTAACCCGGATGTAGAAGTGGAAGTCAAGATTAAGTTTCCTGACAATTACCGTAAAGAAGATATAGCCGGTAAAGATGCAGTTTTTAAAGTTATGATCAAGCAGATTAAAGAAAAACAACTGCCCAATCTTGATGATGATTTTGTCAAAGAGATCAGCGAGTTTGAAACTCTTGAAGAGATGACAGCGGATCTTAAGGAAAAACTGCATAGTAATGCTGAGGAGCAGTCGAAAGCTAAGTTGGAAGAGTTTTTAATTGAAAAAGTAAGTGATGCTTCAACCGTTGAACCGCCAAAAATATTGGTTGAACGCCAGATTGACCGGATGATCGGGGATCTGGAGAGTTACCTGCGCTACCAGGGCATGGGTCTCGATCAATTTGTTGAACTTTCTGGTAAAAGTAAAGAAGACATGCGCGATGATAGGCGGGAAGAAGCCGTAAAGAGAGCCAAGGCCAACCTGGTTCTCGATGCCATAGCAAAAAAAGAAGGAATCACCATTGAAGACAGCGAACTAGACGCCAAAATCAAAGGAATTGCAGATAGTTACAATGATGATCCGGAAAGAATCAGGGGCATCTTAGACAAGCAGGGGCGCTTGCCTGTAATGCTTGAAGAATTGCGTATACGTAAAGCCATTGATTTAATTGTCGGTGAAGCAAAGATTAAAAAAATCAAAACGAAAGCAGTAAAGAAGGAAAAACCGGTTAAGGTAGTAGAAGAAAAAACGAATAAATCAGCTAAAAAAGATACCCCGATAAAGAAAAAGAGTGTTAAAAAAACTGCTGAAAAAGAAACAAAACCTGACCAAGAAGTTGCTAAAGAGTAGTATAATGAGAGTAGCGGCTAAGGATTAAGAAGGTAAGAGTCAATAAACCATTAAATGCTAATAAATTCATCAGGTTTGTTTTCCTGCATGATTATTTAGGGAGGCTTTGAGATAATGAGTATTTTAGTTCCAATGGTTGTAGAACAGACCAGTCGCGGTGAAAGAGCTTACGATATCTATTCGCGCCTGCTAAAAGATCGTATTGTTTTTCTGGGCAGTGCGATTGATGATAATGTGGCAAATCTTATTGTTGCCCAGATGCTTTTCCTTGAATCTGAGGATCCGAAAAAAGATATTAACCTTTACATTAACTCTCCGGGTGGTTCGGTTTATGCCGGTATGGCTATCTATGATACAATGCGCTATGTCAAGCCGTCTATTTCGACAATTTGTGTCGGCCTGGCAGCCAGTTTCGGTGCTGTGCTTTTGTCAGCCGGGGATAAAGGGAAGCGTTTTGCCCTGCCTAATTCCAGGATTATGCTGCACCAGCCGGCCGGAGGAGCACAGGGCCAGGCGGTTGATATCGAGATTCATGCCCGCGAGATTTTAAAGATTCGCGAAACACTAAATGAAATCTTGGCCGATCATACCGGGCAGCCGATTGAAAATATTACCCGGGATACAGACCGCGATTTCTTCATGTCTGCCGATGATGCCAGAAAATACGGTTTGATTGACGAAATTCTGACTCAACGACCTTAATAATGGGGATGAGGTGAACTCTCCACATGTTTAAATTTAACGAAGAAAAAGGACAGCTGAAGTGCTCTTTTTGCGGTAAGAACCAGGAGCAGGTGCGTAAACTTGTCGCCGGCCCAGGGGTTTATATTTGCGATGAGTGTATTGAACTGTGTAATGAAATAATCGAGGAAGAGATCGGCAGCGAAGCCGAACTAGGACATATAGATTTACCAAAACCGCAGGATATCAAAGATGTTCTTGACCAATATGTGATTGGACAGGAAGATGCCAAGAAGAGTTTGGCTGTTGCTGTATACAACCATTATAAAAGAATTAATGCCGGGCAAAAAGTAGAAGATGTTGAACTGCAGAAAAGCAATATCGTCCTGGTAGGGCCGACCGGGGTTGGAAAAACGCTGCTTGCCCAAACCCTGGCCCGTATTTTGAATGTTCCTTTTGCCATTGCCGATGCCACCTCACTGACCGAGGCCGGTTATGTCGGTGAAGATGTTGAAAATATCCTCTTAAAGTTAATCCAGGCTGCTGATTATGATCTGGAAAAAGCGGAAAAAGGGATCATCTATATCGATGAGATTGATAAAATTGCCCGAAAGACCGATAACCCTTCAATTACCCGTGATGTTTCCGGGGAAGGAGTGCAGCAGGCTTTACTTAAGATTCTCGAAGGAACAGTGGCCAGTGTTCCTCCGCAGGGTGGACGTAAGCATCCCCACCAGGAATTTATGCAAATCGATACAACTGATATCCTCTTTATCTGCGGCGGCGCCTTCGATGGCCTGGAAAAAATTATTCAGAACCGGGTCGGCAGTAAAGGAATTGGTTTTGGCGCCGAGGTTGTGTCACGTGATGACGGTAACCTGGGAGTTATTCTGAAACAGATTCTGCCACAGGATCTGCTAAAATACGGTTTAATTCCCGAGTTTGTTGGCAGAATTCCGGTTATCGCTACTCTTGACCCGCTGGATAGCGAGGCTTTTGTGCGTATTTTAAAAGAGCCGCGCAACGCTCTGATCAAACAGTACCAGAAAATTTTCGAACTCGATGGAGTAGTTCTTGAGTTTAAAGACAACTGTTTGCAGGCGATAGCTGAAGAAGCAATGAAGAGAAATACCGGAGCCAGGGGTTTACGGGCTATTTTGGAAGAAATTCTGCTTGATGTTATGTTTGAAATGCCTTCCAGGGAAGATATTGATCGGTGTGTTATTACCAGGGAAGTAGTTCTTAACAAGGAAACACCGATGCTGGCAACCAGGGATAAGCGAAAGAAGAAAGAAGAAACAGCTTAAAGCAAGTTTGACAAACATTGCTCAAAAGAGTTCTTTAAAAGGAAATAGAAAGCGGGAAGCGAATAATAGAGGTACCCGAGCTTCTCGCTTTAACTTTTCATTCGGGAAGGTGGTTTTTATGACTATTACAGAAAGAATTTCGGTGCTTCCTTTACGAGGGGCCCTTGTGTTTCCAAATATGGTCCTTCATCTCGATGTCGGTCGGGAAAAGTCAATTTCTGCCCTTGAGCGGGCGATGATGAAAGATAACCGAATCTTGCTTGTGACCCAAAAGGAAACCAAAATTGACGAACCCACGGTAGATGATCTTTATAAAGTAGGAACAGCAGCCCGTATCAAACAAATGATCAAGCTGCCCGGAGGAACGATCCGTGTTCTGGTCGAAGGGTTAAACCGGGCTAAACTGGTTGAACTCTTTACTGAGGATAATTTTTTGGAAGCAGAGGTGGAGATTGTTGAAGATGATCCCAAGAGGACTCCGGAAATAGAAGCACAAATGCGTAGCGTGCTTTACCAGTTTGAGCAGTATATCAAGATCAGCCGTAAAGTGCCTCCGGAGACACTTTCCACAGTTTCCGATATCGAAGAACCGGGACGCTTTAGCGACGTTATCGCTTCTCACCTGAGTATGAAGATTCAGCAAAAACAGGAAATACTTGAAGCGATCGATCCTGGGAAACGTCTTGAAAAGCTAAATGAAATATTGAGCCGCGAGATGGAGATACTGGAGATCGAGCGCAAGATTAATTTGCGTGTGCGTAAGCAGATGGAAAAAACCCAAAAAGAGTACTACCTGCGTGAGCAGATGAAAGCAATCCAAAAAGAATTGGGCGAAAAAGATGAGCGGATGGCTGAAGCCGAAGAATACCGTGAGAAAATAGATGAAGCCGGGTTGCCGGAAGAAGTTGAGGAAAAGGCGCTGAAAGAGGTGGAAAGGCTGGAAAAAATGCCTCCGGCTGCCGCAGAGGGTATTGTCATCAGGACTTACCTGGATTGGCTCCTCGAATTGCCCTGGTCTGTGGAAACCGCAGACCGCCTGGATCTTGATGTTGCTGAAAAGATTTTAGATGAAGACCACTACGGATTAGTTAAAGTTAAAGAACGGATCATCGAGTACCTGGCGGTACGCCAGCTGGCCGAAAAACTTAAAGGTCCTATTTTATGCCTGATCGGTCCGCCCGGTGTGGGTAAAACTTCTTTGGCAAAATCAGTTGCCCGGGCCCTGGAACGCAATTTTGTGCGTATATCCCTGGGTGGAGTTCGCGATGAAGCTGAAGTGCGGGGCCATCGACGCACTTATATTGGCGCCCTTCCAGGACGGATTATCCAGGGGATGCGCCAGGCAAAGTCAAAAAACCCCGTTTTTCTCATGGATGAAATTGATAAGATGTCAACAGATTTCAGGGGTGACCCATCTTCGGCGTTGCTGGAAGTGCTTGATCCCGAACAGAACAATTCATTCAGCGATCATTATATAGAAGTGCCGTTCGACTTATCCCAGGTGATGTTTATTACCACCGGCAATACTACTTATAATATTCCTCAACCCCTACTCGACCGGATGGAACTGATTCACATACCCGGTTATACAGAAGAAGATAAGGTGGAAATAGCAAGACAGTATTTAATTCCGAAGCAGCTTCAGGAACATGGTCTTTCTTTAGACAACCTGGAGATATCCGAAGGAGCGGTGCGCCGGATTATCCGGGAATACACCCGTGAAGCAGGAGTGCGGAACCTTGAACGGAGTATTTCCGCAATATGCCGTAAGGTAGCCAGGGAAGTGGTTAAAGATCGTCAGAAACATATCAGGCTGACCCGGAAAAACCTGCAAAAATATCTCGGTATACCACGCTATCGCTATGGCTCAGCAGAAAAAGAGGATGAAATCGGTGTGGCTACCGGCCTGGCCTGGACTGAAAGCGGGGGAGACCTGCTATCAATCGAGATAACCCTGATGAAGGGGAAAGGAAAAATGACTCTCACCGGGCAGCTTGGTGATGTTATGCAGGAATCAGCAAAGGCGGCAATGAGTTATATTCGTTCACGGGCTGAATCCCTTGGCCTTGACGAAAGTTTTTATGAAAATTTAGATATTCATATTCATGTTCCGGAAGGAGCCATCCCAAAGGACGGCCCATCGGCCGGTATAGCCATGGCTACTGCGCTTGCCTCGGCCCTTACTAGGACACCGATCAGGAAAGATGTAACCATGACCGGTGAAATTACCCTGCGCGGACGGGTTCTGCCCGTTGGTGGAGTTAAAGAGAAAATGCTTGCCGCTCACAGGGCCGGGATTAAATATATGCTGATGCCGGCGGAAAATCGCCGTGATTTGAGCGATATCCCCCAGAATGTTCGCCGAAAAATTGAAGTTAAACTGGTCGAGCACATGGACGAGGTTCTTGAAATGGCCCTGGTCAAACCGGCAGAAAGCACAAAAACCACTCAACAGGGTAAAAAGATCAGGGAAAACAATCTCAACCTGCCGGCGGACAACCAGGAATCCTCAATCCGGCATTAGGGCCCTGCCAACCTTTATAGTACATAACCCGGAACCGGAAAAAAGCCATTAGTATTGCCTGTAAACCCGCAGAAGTCAGGAGAAAGCAGATAAATATATGAAGATAAAAGAAGCTGAGCTGAAAGCCGCTGCCTATAATACAAAAGACTTTCCGCTGTGGGATTTGCCCGAGATTTCATTTATTGGCCGATCAAATGTGGGCAAATCATCCCTGCTGAACAGTCTGATCGGCAGGAAAAACCTGGCCCGAATCAGTTCAACCCCCGGCAAAACCAGGGGGCTTTATTTTTACCTGCTCAATAATAAATTATGTTTTGTTGATCTGCCCGGTTATGGGTATGCCAAGGTATCAAAAAAAGAGCGCGAGCGCTGGGCTCCAATCATCGAAGAATATCTTGGCAGCAGACCTAATCTATGCGGTTGTCTGCATTTAATTGACTGCCGTCATGAGCCTACTGAAGATGACAAACTAATGTCTGAATGGCTGCGGATGCACACCATTGCCACCATAACAGTTGCTACAAAAGCAGACAAATTATCACGCGGAGCCCTTCTCAGGCAGCTGTCTGTGATTCGTAAGGTGCTTGGCCTCTTTGAGGAAGATCTGCTGTTACCTTTCTCTGCCCGCACAGGATTTGGCCGCGAGGATCTCTGGCAGGCGATAGATGCTCTTCTATAAGCTATGGAGATGAATTATATCTCTTAACAAGGGGGATTTGACTTGCCTGTAGCAGGAATTGACATTGGATCGTTAACAGTAGAAGTAGTGATTATGGAGCAGGGAAATATTTTGCACTATACTATTCGCCCCACCAGCTCAAACAGTAAAATAGCTGCTGAGAAAGCAATGGAAGAAACTCTTCAATCAGCCGGGCTGAGACTGGTTGACCTGGAATATGTTATTGCAACCGGCTACGGCCGGGTCAGCATTGAATTTGCGAACAAGCGAATTACAGAAATCACCTGTCACGCCCGTGCCGCGCATTTTTGGAATCCAAATGTGCGAACGGTAATTGATATCGGTGGCCAGGATAGCAAGGTTATTCGTTTAAGTGAAGAAGGCAGAGTAGTTGATTTTGCGATGAATGACAAATGTGCTGCCGGCACCGGTCGTTTTCTGGAAGTGATGGCCCAGGTACTGGAAGTAGAATTAAGTGAATTGGCCGACTTAAGCGACAGCGCTCAAAACATAGTATCCATTAGCAGCATGTGTACTGTTTTTGCCGAATCGGAAGTAGTTTCTTTGATAGCCCAGGGGCTGCCGAGAGAAGATATCGCCCGTGGCCTGCACCAATCTATTGCCGATAGGACTACGGGTCTGGTTAACCGGGTTGGCCTTGAAGAAGCCGTTATGATTACCGGAGGGGTGGCAAAAAACAGGGCTGTAGTCAGGGCCCTTAATGAAAAACTTAATACAAAAATTATAATCCCGTCCGAACCGCAGATTGCCGGTGCCCTTGGCGCGGCTTTACTGGCCCAGGAAGAGCTTGATAATAATAGCAAAATCAATTAACTTTTTAGAATGTGACCCAGTTGATTCAGCTCTAAACTGTTTTTTATCTGCCGGGCCAGAAAGACGGCAAGGAAAACCTTAAGCAAATCAAGCGGCAGGAAAGGAATAACTCCGACCAGCAGGGTTTGCCAAAGGTTATAACGCATGATCAAACCCAGCTGTATAATGCCGCAAAGGTAGATAAAGCCTAAAGCGGTAAGCATGGCAGCAGCAGTCCGGTATATAGAGGGTTGTTCAACTTTTTCAATGATTCGCCCGGAGAAATATGCCGCAGGAATAAAACCCCACAGGTAGCCGCCAGTCGGGCCGCTGAGCATGTAGAAACCGCCGCGGCCGAGAGAAAAGACCGGTGCACCGGCTGCACCGAGTAAAAGGTAGGCCGTTATTGATAGAGTCCCGGCCCGGCTTCCCAGCAGGGCGCCGGAAAGCATTACGCCGATCACCTGCCCTGTTAAAGGCACAGGGCTAAAGGGCAATGGAACAGCAATCTGGGCTAAAAATGCAATCAGGGCTGTGAAAAGCGCGCTTAAGGTAAGTTTTCGCAAAGGCCTTTTTACTCCTTTTAATTGATTTCACCATAGTTTACAATATTTATTTGTCCGTGCTTATCTTCAATCAACAGAGATCCATTTTCGGTCAAGTCTAAAGCCTTTCCTTGAAGTTTTCCTCCGGACCAGCTTACTGTGACTTCCTGTCCTAATGTCCTGTTGTTTTTTTTCCAAAGATCCCGGAAAGGAGTAAAGCCATTTCTGAAAAATAGAGCATAAGCTTTTAAGAGATCTTTTCTGAGCGAGAGAAATAGATCGATGCGATTAATAAGGCGGCCTCCTGCCATGTAAAGGGATGCACTTTGCATGCCAAGTTCTGCCGGAAAATCACCCGGCTGCTGATTGACATTCAGGCCGATGCCGACAATTATATATTCGACCCGATCCGGCTCCCCTTTTAATTCAGTAAGGATTCCACCCAATTTTTTATCATCGAACAAAAGGTCATTAGGCCACTTAACATTCACGGGCAGGTTGTGGTGATTTCTTAAGTTTTCAACCACAATAGCAGCTGTTACAAGGGTAATCGGGGCGGCATTGACCGGGTTAAGCATCCGGGGCCGCAAAAGAATTGAAAACCAGAGGCCGCAGCCGGGAGGCGAAAACCAGCTGCGGCCAAGACGGCCGCGGCCTTTCTGCTGTTCTTCCGCAAGAACGATGCTGCAAGAGGGAGCGCCCTCGTCGGCAAGCCGGCGGATGGCCAGGTTTGTTGAATCAACCGTCTGGTAGTAATAAATATTTTTACCTGCAAAAATTTTACTGGTTTTATTCATACTATCACCGGCCGGAATATTTTGATAGAATGATAAGTGAGTGGGGCGAAATTGTCAACCGGACAAAGCGCCTAATTATTTGCCATTCAAAAAAAAGACGCAGTTCCGATGAACTGCGTCCAGCAATATATATAAAAAGAGGGGGTCAACTCACTAACATTATAAAGATAGAACATTACAGGAATATTACAAACAGGTTGTTTTTTTATTACATTTTAAATAAATGCCATAAGTATCCCCAAAAAGGAGACTTGTGATGGTTAAGGCGATTGATTTTGCGATTAAAAACCCGGTTTTTGTCAAAAGAACTGCATCAGCAGTTGAAGCAGTTGAAGTTTTGATCAATTCAGAAGCCGGTTATGTCTGCACTGCTGAAGATGGCGTTCTGAAAGGTTTGATTACACCGTATTCAGTGGTTATCAGCCTCAGGGGAGAAAAATCGCTGGAGCGCTTACAGGCAGATAACCTTGCACTGCAGCCCTGTCCGGTTGTCCGGCCTGAAGCCGGATGGATGTCATTTATGCCTGATCTGAAAAAGTATGGAGCACTGGCAGTTTTAAACAACCAGGAAAATATCGAAGGTGTCATAACATTAACCCGGGTTATGACTTTACTGGCCGATAAGAACGAAGAGCTGGAACGGGAACTTGACGCAGTGATTAATTTTTCTTCCGATGAAATTTTAGTTGCTGATGGAAAAGGAGAAGTACTGCGGGCCAATGCAATCTTTGAAGAAAACTTTGGAGTGAAATTATCGACAGTGTTGGGCAAGACAGTTGATGAATTGGAAAAGAAGAAAATATTTTTTCCTTCTGTGACGAAATTGGTTTTAGATAAAAAGAACGTTCAGACTGTCATTCAATCGCGGAGAGATGGTCGTAAACTTTTAGCTACAGGTACTCCCGCTTTTAATCAGGATGGTTCTGTTTTTAGGGTTATCGTCAATACCAGGGATATAACCAGGCTCAACAGGCTAAAACAGCAGTTGGAAGAAGCTGAGCTGCTTAAGAATCGCTACCAGCAGGAATTAACCGAACTGCGCCAGGGATATTTAACCAGCAGCGTAATTGTTGCGTCAAGCCCGGCTATGCTTGAATTGATCAAGGTTGCCAAAAAGATCGCAGCAGTCGATTCAACGGTTTTACTGACCGGAGAATCAGGTTCGGGTAAAGGAATGATCGCCCGCTATATACATAATTCCAGCCCTCGTAGTGATAAACCATTTACGGTGGTTAACTGTGGAGCCATACCGGAAAATTTATTGGAAAGCGAGCTGTTCGGCTATGCCGGCGGGGCTTTTACCGGGGCGCGGCGGGAAGGAAAAATCGGCAAGCTTGAACTGGCAAATGAAGGAACCCTTTTCCTTGATGAGATCACAGAGCTCCCACTTAATTTACAGGTCAAACTGCTCCATGTAATCCAGGAAGGATTGATCTGCCGCATCGGTGGAACCAGTGAAATAAAACTTAACCTGCGTTTTATTGCAGCTACAAACCGAGATATTGCCAGGTTGGTCGAGGAAGGTAAATTTCGTGAAGATCTCTTCTTCCGGCTTGATGTAATTCCCCTGCAGGTTCCGTCTTTGCAGGAACGCAGAGAGGATATAAAGCCTTTGGTTGAACAATTTCTTGAAAAATTGAGCCGCAGGTATGCCCAGCATAAATATTTTAGCCCGGATACCTATAAGTATCTTGAAAACTACCACTGGCCCGGTAATGTCAGGGAATTGGAAAACCTTATTGAACGGATGATGATAGTAGTTGAGGGCGATGAAATAGGAGTGCAGCACCTTCCACGCCACCTTGTTGGCAAAGGCGATTTTCGCGAAGGAACTTCATTGCCGGGCAGAAGTATACAGCCGCTCAGAGAAGCCCGCGAAGCTATGGAAAAAGCATTGCTTACCGAAGCAATGCGTCGCTATCGAACAACTTATGAAATAGCAGAAGTTTTGGAAATAGATCAGTCAACCGTTGTTCGTAAAATTAATAAATATATGCTGGGACCGGCGGAGCAGGCTGGCAAGTAATTTTCATGCGATTTAATGGAGCGGCGCATTATATAATGCATAATTGCATTATAGGCTTAGCTGTTCCTGTTGATTCAACCTCTTCAGAGGCAAGTTAATTTTTGATTATACCCTATAACAAAGGTCTTTTCAGCGATCCTTTAAAGGATCGTATTTATTTATAAATCTGGCATCACTATTGCAATATTGGGAAGTAACAGGAAAGAGCTGTCAATCGAAAGGAGACTTGCTTGATGAATGATAAAATTGATAAACCGGTTTCTTTTAAACCCGGACCGAAGTCTCAGGAATTGATGAAAATTCGTGACCAGAATGTTGCCCGAGGCATCTCTCAGGTTATGCCGGTTTTTGTTAAGGAGACAAAAGGGGCTATCCTGGTTGATGTTGACGGCAATGAGTTCATCGACTTTGCCGGTGGGATCGGGGTAACTAACTTTGGTTATAACCATCCGGCAATTGTTGAGGCGATTAAAAAGCAGGCTGATCAATACCTGCATACCTGCTGTATGGTTACTATGTATGAGCCCTATGTTCAACTTGCTGCCAAGCTGAACAGCTTTACTCCGGGTGATTTTCCGAAAAAAACCGCTTTTTTCAACAGCGGTGCTGAAGCAGTAGAAAACTCAATTAAGCTGGCCCGCCGCTTCACAAAAAAAACGGCCATAGTTGCCCTTGAGGGTGCTTTTCACGGCAGAACTTTGATGACAATGACCTTAACTTCCCGGGTTAAACCCTATAAGTACGGATTTGGACCATTTGCTCCGGATGTTTATAAAATCCCGGCGCCATATTGTTACCGCTGTCGTTTCGGTTTAACATATCCTGCCTGTGAGCTGCACTGCGCCAGGTACCTGGAACAATTTTTTGCCGTAGAGTGTACTGCAGATAATGTGGCGGCAGTTATAGCCGAACCGGTGCAGGGTGAAGGCGGTTTTATTGTTCCCCCGCTTGATTACTTTAAGATTCTTCATGAAATCTGCAGGCGCAATGATGTCCTGCTGATCTTAGATGAGATCCAATCCGGCTTTTACCGCACAGGCAGTTCTCTGGCCAGTTACTATTACCAGGTCGAGCCTGACCTGATTACGATGGCCAAATCGCTGGCCGGCGGTGTGCCGATCAGCGCATTGACCGGGAGGGCTGAAGTTATGGATGCAGCCGGACCGGGAGAAATCGGGGGAACTTACGGTGGCAACCCACTTGGTTGTGCTGCTGCCCTTGCCGTTTTCGCAACTGCAGAAAAAGAGCAGATTGAACCCAAAGCCAAGAAAACAGGCTCAATTGCAGCTGAAAGGCTGGAATTAATGAAAGAAAAATATGCGATTATCGGTGATCACCGCGGCCTCGGAGCGATGCAGGCGATCGAACTGGTTAAAGATCGTACGACAAAAGAGCCGGCACCCGAAGCGGCCAAAGCGATCATCAAGCGCTGTCACGATCGCGGCCTGATCATTATCACTGCCGGTATCTTCAGCAACGTTATCAGGATTCTGATGCCGGTTAACATTTCTTCGGAGCAGCTTAACAAGGGCTTCGATATCCTTGAAGAAGCGATTGCCGAAGAACAGGGAGGCCGTTAATCCATTGTTTGGTTCATATGGGAAGCTCTTGATTATCGATCTAAGTAAATCAGACATCGTTGAAAAAGAGCTTGAAGAAGATATTTTTAAACTCTACCTGGGCGGTAAAGGGCTGGGCAGCTATCTGCTTATGAAAATGCTGCCCCCGGGAGTAGATCCCCTTTCTCCGCAAAACATGCTAATTTTTACGACCGGGCCTGCCGTCGACACAGTCCTTGCCCCGGCCAGCCGCTATGGAATTTTCAGCAAATCTCCGGCAACCGGTTTATATGCTGAATCTTACAGTGGCGGCCACCTTCCGCCGCTAATTAAACGAACCGGTTATGATGCCATTGTTATTACCGGTGCTTCTCCCGAGCCCTGCTTTATCTCTATTTCGGAAGTTGGCGTTAATTTTTATGATGCCTCCGGGATCTGGGGTCTGGAATCTTATGATGCTGAAGAATCGATCCTCAAAGCGGTTGGAGTAAGCGGATCACAGGCCCTTGTCATCGGGCCGGCCGGTGAACGAAAAATAAGCTTTGCCTGTATAAAAAATAACCGTTGGCGCAGTGCGGGGCGGACCGGCTTGGGGGCAGTAATGGGTTCAAAGAACCTTAAGGGTATCGCCTTTACCGGTAGCGCCAGGGCTTCTTTAGCCGATGAAGAAGGTTTAAAGAGTTGGAACAGCAGCTTTTTCAAAAGTTATAAAGATTCTCCGGAAGCCCGGCTTTATCGCCAAAAAGGAACTCCAGCCCTGGTGACTTTAACCAACAAAGCCGGTTGTTTTCCATCGCGTTATTGGTCTGAGGGCCGATTGGAAGGATGGGAGAAGATCAGCGCCGATTATATGCAGGAAAACATGGATGTAAAGTCACGCAGTTGCTACCGCTGTTTTTTTGCCTGCGGCAAGTTAACCACTGTCAGGCAGGGCCGTCATCAGGGGTTAACCATTGAGGGCCCGGAATTCGAAACTATTTATGCTTTTGGTGGGCTGTGTTGTCTGACCAGTATGGAAGAAATTGTCTATTTAAATGATCTCTGCGATCGCTGGGGCCTGGATACAATCAGTGCCGGGAATATTGCTGCTTTTGCAATCGAGGCCGGTTTAAAAGGAAAATTAACCGAAGCTCCTGCCTACGGCGATGCCGATTCGATAGCAACCTTTTTGCAGTCTGTTGTTGAAGGCAAAGGGGAAGGAGCGCTTTTCGGAGGCGGAATCAGGGAAGCAGCGCGACTGTTAGATTTGGATGACTTTGCTATCCATGTCAAGGGGCTCGAACCGGCCGGTTATGATCCCCGTGTGCTTAAAGGAATGGGACTTGCTTATGCCACATCAGATCGGGGTGCCTGTCATTTAAGGACCACTTTTTACAAGCCGGAATTAAGTGGTATGATTGATCCCGGACAGATTAAGGCTAAGGCAAGAATGTTTGTCGAATATGAAGATCGGTTAAATATCTATGATTGCCTGATATTTTGCCGTTTTTACCGTGATCTGATTCACTGGGAGGAGTTAATTACCATCTTATATTTATTAACCGGTGAACGATACGGTGTAGCCGAATTACGGGCAGTTGCCGGCCGTATTCAGTCAGTGACCAGGCTATTTAATTTAAGAGAAGGAGCAACGCGGGCGGATGATATGCTGCCTGACCGCTTATTAAAGGAGCCGATTAATGGAGGAAAAGATCTGATTACAGGACAGGAACTTGAGGAGATGTTAAATGACTACTATCTTCTCAGGGGTTGGGATCAAAACGGAGTTCCCCCGCAGGGGATCAATAATCTTGAATTAACGAGGAGGGCATCAAAATGTCTGTAGAAGTTGAAGATTTCAAGAAGGAAGATAATATCTTAACGTCGACTTTAAACATGATCAAGCAATCTGTCGATCTGGCAGAACTGTCTCCCGATGTTTATGAGTATTTAAAAACACCGAGACGCTTTGTTGAAGTTGCCATACCGGTGGAGATGGACGACGGTACTCTGAAAGTTTTTACCGGCTACCGTTCCCAGCACAATAATGTTTTTGGACCCTATAAAGGCGGACTGCGCTACCACCCGGCGGTTACGACCGACAGTATCAAAGCTCTTTCGATGTGGATGACCCTGAAATGCTCGCTGGTCGGTGTGCCTTTTGGCGGGGGCAAAGGGGCTGTAGTCTGCAATCCTGATATTATGTCCCGGAAAGAAAAGGAGCGCCTTACCCGCGGCTATGTCCAGGCTCTCGGTACGATCCTTGGCCCGGAAACAGATATTCCGGCTCCTGATGTTGCTACCGATGCCCAGACCATGGCCTGGATAGCTGATGAATACAGCAATATTATGCGTGAGCCTTCCTTTGGGGTAGTTACGGGAAAACCGCTGGCTGTGGGCGGATGTGTCGGTCGGAATGAAGCTACCGGACGAGGGTGTTTCTTTGTGGCCAGGGAAGCGGCCAAAGCATTTAAAATTCCCTTTGATCATGCCCGTATCGCTATTCAGGGCTTTGGAAACGTCGGCAGCAACGCGGCGATTCTTTTTGCCGATCAAGGCAGCCCAATTGTTGCCATTAGTGATGTCAGTGGAGGTATTTTCAATAAAGATGGTATTGATGTCAGTAAGCTGCTCGATCATGTTGAAAGAACCGGATTCGTAAAAGATTTCCCCGGCGGAGAAGCGATTACTAATGACGATCTGATAGCTATTGATTGCGATATCCTTATCCCGGCTGCTCTGGAAAACCAGATTAACGTAAGCAATGCCAATAATGTCAAGGCAAAAATAGTAATCGAGGCAGCCAATGGCCCGACGACACCGGAAGCCGACCAGATCCTTAAAGAAAAAGATGTGCTGGTTGTTCCAGATATCCTGGCTAACAGCGGTGGGGTTACAGTTTCCTATTTCGAATGGGTTCAGAACAACTACGGTTTCCGTTGGGATCTGGAAACAGTAAATAAACGACTTGAAGAAAAAATGGTTGAGGCTTTTAGCATGGTTTATGGTTTTTACTGTGAAAGATGCATCGGTTCCGATATGCGGACCGGAGCTTACATGTATTCAATACAACGCTTGGCTGAAGCAATGCATTATCGTGGGTGGCTGCAAAACGGCCTCCAGCGGTAATTTAAATCAGGCGCCCGGGACAGGAGAATCCCTGGCCCGGGCACTTTTTAAGAGCCATGCTCCTGTGAGAGAACCGGTTTTCAGAGTGGCAGTGAAAATATTAAAATATTCACTGTGATTTAATGTATTTTCCTGTCACTTCCGGTAGGCTGAAGCTTAGAATCATAAACAGTGGTAAAATAGATTTCGAACAGGTGGAGATATTAAATTTGGCACAGGCAGAAAAAAACATTATTCATGCCGAGCTTCAAATCAACAGGGAATGGTGTAAAGGATGCGGTATATGTATGGCTTTCTGTCCTAAGGAAGCTCTTTTTTTAGATGAACATGGAAAAGCTGAAAAAGACAGTGAAAAGTGCATTGTCTGTGGTATTTGCGAAACATTTTGCCCGGACTTTGCAATAGTTGTCTTCAAGAGGAGGGTTTCTATAAATGCCGGAAACAAAACCGGTTCTCATGCAAGGCAATGAAGCCTGTGCCGAAGCAGCAATTAGCGCAGGCGTCCGTTTTTATGCCGGCTACCCGATTACCCCTTCTACAGAAATTGCTGAACAGATGGCGGCCAGATTGCCGGAAATCGGCGGGGTATTTATTCAGATGGAAGATGAAATTGCCAGTATGGCTGCTGTAATTGGTGCATCTATCGGCGGCATGCGGACCCTGACTGCCACCAGCGGGCCGGGTTTTTCTCTCAAACAGGAAAATCTTGGTTACGCAATCATGGCTGAAATACCCTGCGTGGTAGTTAATGTTCAGCGTATGGGCCCCAGCACCGGTGTTCCGACAGCTCCGGCCCAGGGCGATGTTATGCAGGCTCGCTGGGGCACGCACGGTGACCATCCGATCATCGTCTTTTCTCCGGCCTCTGTTTACGAGACATTTTATCTGACTATCGCTGCTGTAAACTTAAGCCAAAAGCTCAGGCAGCCGGTGATTATGCTTCTAGATGAAGTAATCGGTCATATGCGGGAAAAAGTTCTCATTCCTGAAGCAGGCAAATTGCTGGTAGAAAAATCGAGTGATAAAATCCCTTCTGACTGGAAGCCTTATGATGAAAAAGGGCTTACACCGCTGGTACCTTTTGGTTTTGGCCATTATTATCATGTGACCGGTCTATTCCATGATCAGTATGGTTTTCCGACCGGTGATCCCCCCCAGGTCGAACGGGCTCTTGACCGCCTGCATGATAAGCTGAAAAAATATCGCGATGAGATTGTACTGACCAATTATATAGGCCATAAAGAGCCCAGGGTTGCTATAGTTGCCTACGGCTGTACTGTCCGTTCGGCGAGAGCGGTAGTCAAAAAGGCCTACTGGCAAGACCGGCTGCCGGTTGGGCTTTTAAGCCTGCAGACAATCTGGCCTTTCCCTGACCGGGAGATTGAGGCATTGGCCAAACAGGTTGACGTAATTATCGTGCCGGAAATGAATATGGGTCAAATTGTCGGCGAAGTTGAGCGTTATGCTTGCGGTAAAGCAAAAATAGTTCCCCTCAACCGCTATGACGGGGAAATGATCACTCCGGATCAAATCTATGAACAAATCGGGAGGTGGCTTTCATAGAACAGTTAACCCAGGATTTTCTAAGAACGAAAAAATTACCCCATATCTGGTGTCCCGGTTGTGGCAATGGTATCGTTACTGCAGCTTTGGTCCGGGCAATAGAACGGGCTGGTTATGATCAGCGTGAAGTCGTTATTGTATCGGGTATCGGCTGTTCCTCGAGAGCGGCGGGTTATCTTAATTTTAATACCCTGCACACAACTCATGGTAGGGCCCTGGCATTTGCTACCGGTTTAAAAATGTCCCGTCCTGAGCTAAAACTATTTGTGATTATGGGGGATGGTGACTGCAGTGCTATTGGCGGCAATCATTTTATTCATGCCGCCAGAAGGAATATTGACCTGAACGCAGTAATAATAAATAATTACATCTATGGCATGACCGGCGGTCAGCATTCTCCTCTGACCCCGACCGGCAAGAAAGCAACTACGGCTCCGCGCGGGACGCTTGAAAGACCGTTTGATCTGTTGGCTTTAGCCCGGGGCGCTGGAGCAACTTTCGGAGCGCGCGCTACGGCTGCCCAACCACGCCAGCTTGAGCAATTAATCGTGAGAGGGGCAAACCATAAAGGCTTTTCAGTATTAGAAGCGCTATCGCCCTGCCCGATCGCTTACGGCAGACGTAATAAGCTGGGCGGAGCAGTAGAGATGCTGCGTGATATGAAAGATAAAAGTATATCAGTAGAACGTGCTGCTGAATTAAAAGCAGCTGAACTGGAAGATAAAACGATAACCGGTGTTATCTTCTCCATTGATGCTCCGGAATATGCCGAAGAATATTACCGATCAATAGAAAAAGACAAAGGCTAAAAAGCGGGGGGTCTTCCTTTGGGAAAAAGGCAGGAAATATTGCTAACCGGCGCCGGAGGCCAGGGTTTGATTCTTGCTGCAATTGTGCTGGCTGAAGCTGCTGTCAATGATAACAAAAATGTGGTTCAAACCCAGTCTTACGGCCCTGAAGCAAGGGGCGGGTCCAGTATGGCCGGAGTGATCATTGATGTCGACACGATCGAGTATCCCAAGGTGACCCGGCCTACAGTTTTACTCTGCATGAACCAGGCTTCTTTTAATAAATATCTGCCCAAAGTTGAGCCGGGATGCACAATTATTGTCGATTCCACCTTTGTCAGCGGCCCTTTTCATAAAGAATACAAAGTGCAGCCTTTCCCGATAACCCGCACTGCCAAAGAGAAACTGGAGCGGGAAGTTGTTGCCAATATGCTGGCCCTGGGCGTAATAAATGCTGCAACCGGGTTGGTTAATCGTGAAATTTTCAGGGAAAGTATTTTTAAGTTTGCGCCCAAGGGAAGTGGTGAGCTCAATCAACAGGCTTTTGACCTGGGTTACCGCCTCTATGAAGAAGGTTCGGGTAAGGATATCGGAATCTCTACTCAAACCTCTCAATAAAAGGGTTATCCTTGTTGTTGTAGTTACTGTAATTGCCACCGAATTATTTATTGTCACTGATATTGGCCCGTTCCGGTTTTCGATCGGAACAGTAGTATTCATCTATGCTATCCTCAGTCTTAATCACCTCCTGATTATCCCTACTGCAGCCCTGGTTGCCGTATCAACCCTGCTCCTAAGGGTGGGGCTTGATTATTTCTTCTGGCTGCCGCGTGATTATTTTACCTTCATGATGGCCCATCAGTATTCCGGGGTTGTTTATTTTATGCTTCTTTCAATTATACTCAGGATTGGTGGAATCAGAGAAGGCGCCCGCCGATTTTCAGCTCCCCTGCTGTTTTATTTAGGCGGTGCAGTAGCTGTATCAAACCTGGTTGAAGCTTTGGTCAGGGTTTCATACTCTGAAATTTTTGCTCTCGGCAATATGATTATCCTGATCCTGATGTCTGCAGTCCAGGTATTTTTAGTAACCAGTTTGGTTAATATCAGTCAATTTCAAAAGACATTGGTTCTTGATGAACAGGAGCGGGTCAGTTATGAAAAAATGCTCATCGTTGCTTCCGAGCTTTATGATGAACTTTTTTATATGCAAAAATCAATGGAAAACATAGAAAATATTATGGCAAAAAGCTATAATTTACATAAACAACTGAAAGAACTTAAACTGGCTGACCGATCTCTGGAAAGATCCGCCCTGGAAGTAGCTGAAGAGGTCCACGAAGTTAAGAAGGATACGGTACGCATCCTGGCCGGATTGGGTGAAGTGCTAAAGATTCGGAAAGAGAAGCCGGTGATGAACCTTTCCGAGCTTCTTGACTTGGTTATAAAAACAAACCGCAGCTACAGCCAGAGCCTGAATAAAAAAATTCAGTTCAACCTGCGCATCGAACAAGACCTTGAGGTCGGGCAGATCTATCCCCTGCTGGCTATCCTGAACAACCTGGTTTCCAATGCCGTTGAAGCGATTTCTGCTGAAGGTTATATCCGCTTAGAAGTTAGATTGAAAGGAAGGATTATCAGGGTCTGTGTGTGCGATAATGGAGAACCGGTTAAAGAACACGACCGGGTCCTGATTTTCGAGCCGGGATACACAACCAAGTTTTCCGCAGATGGAGTGCCTTCCACCGGCATCGGTCTTGCTTACGTCAAGGGATTGGTGGAAAATTTCCGGGGGAGAGTCTTGTTTCAGGAAAGACCACCGGAAAAATGCTTTATCATTTTAATTCCTGTTTCCAGTATAACCGGAGGTTAAATGATGGAGTTCAGATTTTTCATTTTAGATGACGATCTGGCCTGCCGCCGCATCCTCGCCCGGATTATTGAAGATGAAGGTCTTGGTGAAGTAATTGGTGAGCTGCCCGATGGGCATGGCAATACGGCAGGTACTATTCTTTACCACCAGCCCGATATTTTGCTGGTCGATTTACTAATGCCAGGAAAAGACGGCATTGAAATTGTAGAACAGCTCCGGCAGCGCAGTTTCAAAGGCAGGATAGTGATGATCTCCCAGGTTGAAAAAAAAGAAATGGTTGCTCAGGCTTATGCAGCGGGGATAGAGTTTTACATCAACAAACCAATTAATAAAATAGAGGTTATCTCTGTGATTAAGAGTGTTACGGAAAAATTGAAGATGGAACGCTCTTTCGAACAGATGCGGGAATCGATTGCTGCTCTGGATGAAATCAGCGGGTCCCGACAACCAGCAGCTGCCGCCGAGCAGCAAAATCTGGATCAGGATGCCATTAAAGAAAGAACCAGAGAAACCCTGGCTGATCTTGGCTTAATCGGTGAGCCGGGCAGCCATGATCTGGTCCAAATTGTTCTTTTTCTAAATACTGTTCCCGATATTGAAAAATATTTAGGTGAATACAGGCATTTGAAGGAACTTTATCAGGTAGTGCAGGAAAAATACCTGCGCGAAGAAGATAAGAAAAGTGGTGTACGCGCTATTGAGCAGCGGGTGCGCCGGGCAATTAAACATGCTATGGATCATATTGCAGGCCTTGGAATTGAAGATTATAATAATCCTACTTTTGAACACTACGGTCCGAAGTTTTTTGATTTTAACGAACTGCGTCTTAAAATGAAAGAGCTGGAGCAGCAGCAGAGCGCCCCTACCAAAACAAGGATTAATATCAAGCAGTTCATCAACGCCCTCTACTGGGATATTAAAAAGTAATATCAATTACTCAACAAGCTGTGATCAAGACAGAACAGAATTAATTGACAGGTCCTAGAAATATTCATTCTTACTACATGTCAGATTCCAGATATGATAAAATATCTAACATGCAATGTATTAAATATTTTATTATGGATTCAGTTAAATAACTAGAGGCTATTCTTACTCCTGACTCCTAATGTTTTAAGAGGTGACTATATGGATGAAACAACGCTGCCCCCGGTCTACGATCCCGCAGCAGTCGAAACAGAAAGATACCAGTTTTGGCTCGACGGGGAATATTTCAAAGCAGCCCGGGATACTGAACGGACCCCCTATACCATTGTTATACCCCCGCCTAATGTTACCGGCTCTTTACACATGGGTCATGCTTTAAATAACACCATCCAGGATATATTAATCCGCTGGCGGCGTATGCAGGGGTTTGATACCCTCTGGCTGCCCGGTTGCGATCATGCCGGCATTGCCACTCAGAATGTTGTCGAAAAACACCTTGCTGATGAGGGGATCAACAGCCGTGAACTGGGGCGCGAAGCTTTTTTGGAGCGGGTCTGGCAGTGGAAAGATACCTACCATGCCCGTATTACTAAACAGCTTTACCGTTTAGGCGTTTCATGTGATTGGTCGCGGGAACGCTTTACGATGGATGAAGGCTGCTCTAAAGCTGTGCGCAAAGTTTTTGTTGATCTCTATAAGCGCGGTTTGATCTACCGGGGCGATTATATGATTAACTGGTGCCCACGCTGTCATACCGCTCTTTCCGATATTGAAGTAGAGCACGAAGATGAGGCCTCAACCTTAACTCATATTCGCTATCCCCTGGCTGAAGGAAAAGGGTCAATCACTGTTGCTACAACCCGTCCGGAAACGATGCTTGGTGACAGTGGTGTGGCTGTGCACCCCGAGGACAGACGTTATCGGAACCTGGTTGGCAAAAACGTGATTCTGCCCTTGTTGGGGCGTCAAATCCCGATAGTAGCCGATGATTATGTTGACCCGGAATTTGGCAGTGGGGCAGTTAAAGTAACACCCGGTCATGATCTTAATGACTTTGCCATCGGCCAGCGGCACAACCTGGAAGTAATTAATATAATCGGCGAAGATGCGAAGATGACCGAAGCCGCAGGCCCTTACAGCGGGCTGGACCGCTATGCATGCCGGAAACAGGTTGTGGCTGACCTTCAGGCGTTGGATTTAATAGAAGCAATTGAAGATTATGATCATGCCCTTGGTCGCTGCCAGCGTTGTCATACAGTTGTTGAGCCGTTAATTTCACGGCAATGGTTTGTCAGCATGAAGCCTCTTGCCGAACCGGCCCTGGGAGCGGTTGAAGAGAAACTCACACAATTCGTACCGCCCCGTTTTACCCGTGTCTACCAGAATTGGGTTGAGAATATTCGTGATTGGTGCATTTCACGTCAGATCTGGTGGGGTCACCGCATTCCAGCCTGGTATTGTGAATGCGGGGAAATTATAGTTGATTATACTGACCCGGTAAAATGCCCTTCTTGCAGCAGCAATGCTCTTGAACAGGACCCGGATGTTCTTGATACCTGGTTCAGCTCAGCTCTCTGGCCATTTTCCACTCTTGGCTGGCCGGAGCAAACTCCCGACCTGGCACATTTTTACCCGACATCTGTTCTCGTTACCGCTTACGATATCATCTATTTCTGGGTTGCCCGGATGATGTTTATGGGTCTTGCCTTCATGAATGAAGTGCCCTTTCATACTGTCTATATTACCGGTCTGGTGCGGGATGCTCTTGGCCGTAAAATGAGCAAGTCACTCGGTAATGGTATCGACCCTCTTGAGATCATTGAAAATTTTGGTGCCGATACCCTTCGTTTCACCCTGGTTACCGGCCAGGCTCCCGGTAATGACCAGCGGTTCCGTCAGGAGAGTGTCGAAGCAGGCCGTAATTTCGCCAATAAGATCTGGAATGCTTCGCGATTTGTCCTGATGAATCTTGTTGATGAAGGCGAAAATGAACCTGGCTTTAAGCTTTTTGAGCCGGGTAAATTTTTAGGTAACCTGAACCGGGCCGACCGCTGGATTTTACACCGCTACAATGAAACCCTCCAAAAAGTAACCGATCTGTTTGAAGAATATGAGCTGGGTGAGGCAGCCCGTCTGATCTATGAATATTTATGGAACGATTTTTGTGATTGGTATCTTGAACTGAGCAAGCATTATTTATACCTGAGAGACAACAGCGCTCAAGCTATTGATGACCGGTTGAGGACACGTAGCCTACTGGTCTACCTTCTCGACGGGGTCATGCGCCTGTTACATCCCTTCATGCCTTTTATTTCTGAGGAGATCTGGCAGCAGCTGCCACACCGTAAAGAAAATGCCCTTGTTGTGGCAGCTTGGCCACAACCGCTGGAACTGCTTTCTTTCCCTGAAGAAGCGGCTGATATGGCTTTGCTGCAGGAGGTGGCCAGGGCGATTAGGAATTTACGCAGCCAGGTTCAACTTCCACCGGGTAAAAAAGCAGCGGTTATTGTCCGGGCTCAGGGGCGATCTGCAGCCTGTCTCGATCAGGAACGACATCATTTAAGCCGGCTTACTTTTTCTGAGCCCCTGATGATTCATCCCGAAGTTGCCAAACCTAAACAGGCCCTTGCCGCGATTATCAGGGAAGACATTGAAGTTTATCTTCCACTGGAAGGAGTTATCGACTTCGAGGCGGAAAAGGCCCGATTGGAAAAAGAGCTGCACCAACTGCAGACTGAAATCAGGAAAACAGATGGAAAATTGAACAGTCCCGGTTTTATTGAAAAAGCTCCTGCTGAAGTTGTGGTCAAAGAAAAATCACGCCGGGAAGAGCAGGAAAGCAAACTGGCCAAACTGCAGCAGAGATTGCAGGAGTTGGGTTAACCAATGAGTTTAGAATTCCGCTACCGGAAAACCATTGAATGGATCCATGGATTAGGCCGCTTTGGCAGCAAACCGGGTCTTGAGAGAATCGCAACACTGCTCGAGATGTTGGGCAACCCTCATCATCGGGTGCGATTCGTTCATATCGGTGGGACAAACGGTAAAGGCTCCACCGCTGTAATGCTTTCTTCCATACTGCGTTCCGCCGGTTACAGTATTGGCCTTTACACTTCACCTTACTTATTATCTTTTACCAATAGGATGGCTGTTAACGGTTCAGACATTGACCATAGTGAGCTGGTTGAGCTGGTTGATCGGGTTCGCCCTCTTGTCGAAAAAATCAGCAGTGATCAAAACCTGGGCGATATGACTGAATTTGAAGTAGTTACTGCGCTTGCCCTGGAATATTTTTCTTCCAAAAAAGTTGATCTGGTTGTGCTTGAGGTCGGGCTTGGTGGAAGGCTCGATGCCACAAATGTTGTTAATCCCCTTCTAAGCGTTATTACCAACATCAGCCTTGAGCATACCGCCGTGCTTGGGAATACAATTGAAGCTATTGCTGCCGAAAAGGCCGGCATTATCAAAATGAAGAAACCTGTATTAACTGCTGCTGAAAATCAAATAGCGCTAAAAGTTTTTAAAGCCCGCTGCCGCGAACTGCAGGCCCCATTCTACAGAGTATACCCACTGCAGGAAAAACCGGGTAAACGCCAAAAACATAAGCCTTTTGCAATGCTGAACGAGATAACCGAAGAAGGGCAAATTTTTACTTATTATGGGTTTTCCCTCCATTTGGAAAATCTTTTCATTCCCCTGCGCGGCAGATACCAGTTAAGTAATGCAGCCACTGCTCTTGCAGCGCTCGAGATTCTGGCAAATGAGGGTTTTTCGGTTGACGAAAGCGTCATTCACAGGGGGCTGTCTGAAACCATCTGGCCGGGCAGGCTTGAGCTGTTACAAAAGAAACCGCTCGTAATCATGGACGGCGCTCATAACCCGGCGGCAATAGAAAAACTGGCTGAAGCTTTGCCTCAGTATTTTCAATATAGACGCCTGATTTTGGTTATCGGTATCCTGGCAGATAAAGATATAGCGGCAATGCTCAGACATATTTTACCGCTTGCCGATAGAATTATTTTCACCCGACCAGTTCTTTCGCGAGCTGCAGATCCACAGGATGTTGCCAATTTTGCCACCGGTCATTTTGAGATGCAAATAGAAAGCCTGGTTATTCAGGATCACAGTGAAGCTCTCGATCGGGCTCTCGAACTTGCCGGCCCTGAAGATGCGGTGCTTGTAACCGGTTCCCTCTATACCGTCAGTGACATTCGCGCATACTGGCAAAGGCTCCAGATTTAAGGAGGCAGATTATTTTCATTTTTGCCAGTTCTTAAAATGAGCCTTTTGATGCAGGACTTTAACAAAATATCACGAAAGCCTATTAGTGTTTGTTTTTGAAAAAGATAAATTAGGTATTTGCATAATATTAATCAAGGAAAGGGTGAATAATAATCAATGAGCAGCACCGTCTTTAGAGGGGGCGTGCATCCGGATTACCATAAAGAAATAACAGCTGCTATGGCGGTAACCAAGATGAAAGTTCCTGAAAAAGTTGTTATTCCCCTGCAGCAGCATATCGGCGCTCCCTGTGAACCTCTGGAGTCGATCGAAGTTGGCTCTCAGGTGAAAAAAGGCCAAAAGATCGCTGATAGCAAGGGCTTCGTATCTGCGCCAATTCATGCCAGCGTATCTGGAACAATAACGGCTATCGGACCATATAATCATCCACTGGGCCGCCCTGTTCAGGCTGTTTCCATCGAGTCTGATGGAGAAGACATCTGGGATGAACAGATCAAACCTGCCGGAGATTTGGAAAAGCTGACCCCCGAACAAATCCGCAAGATTGTTCGTGAGGCCGGTATTGTAGGTTTAGGTGGTGCGACTTTTCCGGCGCATGTAAAGCTTTCACCACCACCTGAGAAAAAAATAGATATTGTAATTATCAATGGGGCTGAATGTGAACCCTATTTGACGGCTGATCACCGGGTTATGCTTGAAAATCCGGAAGAGATAATTTTTGGGTTGAAGGTAATGATCAAGGCGCTTGGCGCCGAAAAAGGTGTAATCGGCATCGAAGATAACAAAAGTGATGCGATCAGGGTTATGGAGCAGGTGATTTCAGAGAACGATAATATTTCTATAGCCCGCCTTCATACCAAGTATCCGCAAGGTGCTGAGAAGATGCTGATCCAGGTGACTACCGGCCGAAAAGTTCCCGCAGGGGGCCTTCCTCTGGATATCGGCGTTGTCAACCATAACGTGGGGACTGCTGTGGCGATCACCAATGCTATCCGTGAAGGAAAACCATTAATTGAAAGAGTGCTCACAGTTACCGGTGCTGGCGTAAATCGCCCGGCTAATCTGTTGGTCAGGGTTGGAACTCTGGTCAGCGAAGTTCTTGATAGCTGTGGTGGGCTAAATGATTCAACCCTTAAACTGATCATTGGCGGACCGATGATGGGCCTGGCCCAGCCAAGCGCTGATATACCGGTAATCAAGGGTACTTCCGGCATTCTCGCTCTGACCGATCAGGATGTCTATCTTGCCGAGAGCAGCCCCTGTATCCGCTGTGCAAAGTGTGTCGATGCCTGCCCGGTTTTACTGCTGCCGACAGCTATCGCCCAGGCAGCTGAACATGAGCTCTTTAAACGGGCGGAGAAATTGCATGCCGTTGATTGTTTTGAATGTGGATGCTGTTCTTATGTTTGCCCATCAAAGATTCCCCTGACGCAGTGGATAAGGATTGCCAAAGCGGAAATACTGAAAGCGAAAAAATAGCAGTCGGCTGCCTGATGGAAGGAAGTGATCGAAATGGATAAAAAAATGATTGTTTCATCTTCTCCGCATATACGAACAATTGAATCTGTGCAAAGCGTTATGACCGATGTCTTAATTGCCCTGTTTCCTGTGGCCCTGATGGCGGTGCTGCTCTTTGGCTATAGGGCTTTGGTGACCATGGTTATCTCTGTTGCCACGGCCATGCTGGTTGAAGCATTGTGGCTGCGTAAAAGAGATATTTATAGCGATGGCAGCGCTGCTGTTACCGGCCTGTTTTTTGCCATGGTTCTTCCCCCGGCCACTCCATGGTGGCTGGTCGTTGTTGGGTCTGCATCGGCAATAATAATTGGTAAACAGGTTTTTGGTGGAATTGGTTACAATATATTTAATCCGGCCCTGGTTGGAAGGGCTATTGTAGTCATGTCCTGGGGTGGGTACCTTGTTGGGCGAATCTGGTCTGTGCCACAACCATTTGCTTTTGGGTTCGATGTCTCAACAGTAACGACGGCTACTGCCCTGGCCAGTCAGGAAGACGCCCTTGCGATCAGCCTGTCACGGCTTTTTATTGGCAATGTTCCCGGCTGCCTGGGTGAAACTTCAGCCCTGGCCCTGCTTATTGGCGCCAGCTGGCTTTTCTACAAGGGGCACATTGACTGGCGTATTCCTGTTGGTTTTATCGGTACGGTCTTTATCATGGGGTTCTTATTCGGCGGCGGTTTTTATAACAATCACCTTTTTACCGGTCTGTTTCATGTTTTGGCCGGAGGCGTTATGCTCGGTGCCCTATTTATGGCCACAGATATGGTAACCTCACCGATCACCCCCAGAGGTAAGCTTATCTTTGGAATCGGCTGCGGCCTGATTACAATGCTTATCCGTTTATGGGGAACCATGCCGGAGGGCGTCACCTATGGAATCCTGATTATGAATGCGGTTACCCCGATTATCGATAACTTTACGGTTCCACAGCAGTTCGGGGGGGTGAAGAAAGATGCGTGATATTTTAAGATTATCAATAACTCTTGCTCTAGTGGGTATTCTTTCTGCTTCTCTCCTAACTTATATCCACGGAGTTACCGCACCGATAATTGCTGAGAGGCAGGAAGCGGAATATCGCCAGGCTCTCGAGCTTTTCTTTCCGGATTTTGATAGTTTTGAAAGCGAGCAACAGGATGGCGATTATTTCGATCTGATTTATGACAGCTCAGGAAATCTAATCGGAATTATGAGTACAATTCAACAGCAGGGTTATGATGGGTATATCACTTATAATCTTGCAGTTGACGGTGAAGGTGTAATTCTTGGCCTGCTCATTATTTCACATTCAGAGACTCCGGGAATCGGTGATATTATTACTACCGATTCTTTTAAAGAGCAGTTTATCGGTAAAAGTTATGAAGATCCGATTACGGCCGGCGAAGATGTTGACATTGTCAGCGGAGCGACTGTAAGTACTTCTGCCATGATAAGCTCTGTTCGAAGGGTGGCTGGTGTCATCGCGGAAAAATACCTTGGGCAGGAGAAAGATATTATTGACATTGCCGCTATACCGGATGGCATTTACCAGGGTTCCGCACCCGGTTTAGCCGGCCCGCTAACAGTTGTAGTGGAAGTTGCCGGCGGGGTGATCGTCAGTATTGAAGTATTGGAACACAGTGAAACGCCTACTTATTTTATAGAATCTTACCCACTGATACCTGAACGGATCATTGCTGAGCAGCAACTGGATGTCGACACGGAAACCGGTGCGACTCTGAGTGCTGAAAGCATCGTTGATGCAGTGCGTGCCGCACTATCCGGGGCATTGGAAGAAGAAGGCGGAGGTGAATAATACAATGAAAGCTTCTAATCCTTATCTGCAGGATCTTACCAAGGGAATTGTTAAGGAAAACCCTGTTTTTGTGGCATTGCTGGGAATGTGCCCGGTACTCGGAGTGACTGCATTTATTATTAATGGTTTAGGGATGGGTCTAGCGGCCACCGCGGTTTTGATCGCTTCCAACCTGGTTGTTTCTCTACTGCGTAATTATATTCCTCCGCAGGTGCGTATTCCCTGTTTTATCGTGATTATAGCCACCTTTGTTACAATTATCGAGATGGTTTTAAAGGCTTTTCAGCCGGTGCTTTACGAAGCCCTCGGTGTTTTTGTGCCGTTGATCGTTGTCAACTGTGTAATTCTTGGTAGAGCTGAAGCTTTTGCCAGTAAGAAACCTGTGCTTCGCTCACTGCTTGATGGTATCGGTATGGGTATTGGATTCACTCTGGCTCTCGTAATTTTATCAACAGTTCGTGAAGTTATCGGTCATGGGACTATTCTCGGACCGGATCCTGAAAGTACCATTCATCTATTCGGGACTAATTTTGAACCGATGGCCCTTTTTGCTCAGCCTCCAGGTGCTTTTATTGCTCTTGGTCTGCTGTTGGCCATTGTTAACTTGATTTTTAAGCGCTTCAACATCAAATAGGTTGGCTTATGCAAGATTATTATATTTGCCGATCTGTGCAGGAGGGTGCTATGGAAAAGCTGCTTTCAATTATATTTATCTATATTTTTGTGGACAATTTTGTGCTTCAGCGTTTTTTTGGGATTTGTCCTTTTCTCGGTGTTTCCCGGAAAATGGAGACAGCGATCGGGATGAGTATGGCCGTAGTATTTGTTATGACCATGGCCACCCTGGTAACCTGGCTGCTTTATACCTTTGTCCTTGTCCCGTTTAACCTCACTTATCTGCAGATTGTGACCTTTATCCTGGTTATCGCCTCACTTGTTCAGCTGGTGGAAATTGTCTTGCGAAAAATAAGCCCCACCCTCTACCAGGGATTGGGTATATTTTTACCGTTAATTACTACCAACTGTGCGGTTATGGCTGTAGCCTTGCTGGCAGTGCGTCAGGAGTTTACTTTGCTTGAGTCTGTGGTTTTTGCTATAGCGGCTTCACTAGGTTTTTCTCTGGCCCTGGTGATCATGGCAGGAATCCGTGAGCGTCTGGAGCTGGCGAAAATACCGGCAGCTTTGCAGGGCTCGGCGGTCACTTTGATAACAGCCGGTATTTTATCTCTTGCTTTTCTCGGATTCAAAGGTATGCTCACCCTGTAGAGAGGTTATTAATGTCTGCCTGTAGAATTAAATTGTGCGAGGTGAATTGATCTGTGTTGATTATATCTGCTATTGCCGCTCTCGGCTTGATTGGATTAATTTTCGGGCTGTTTCTGGCCACGGCGGCGCGTGTTTTTGCTGTTGATACAGACCCGCGGGTTGAAGCTTTAAAAGATGTATTGCCGGGTGTAAACTGCGGGGCTTGCGGTTATGCCGGTTGTGTTAATTTTGCCGAAGCAGTTGTCCACGGAGAAGCGCCTGCAAATGGGTGTGTTCCCGGTGGTGAAGATACGGCCAAAGATGTTGCCACATTAATGGGGCAGGAAGTAAGCGAGTCAATACCACTGGTTGCAACTCTTTTTTGTATCGGAAGCTATGCAAAAGCGGCGGATCGTTTTATCTATGACGGGGTTGAAGATTGCGCTGTAGCAAGTGAGCTTAACGGTGGTTTTAAATCCTGCAGTTACGGCTGCCTGGGCCTGGGCAACTGCGTTCGTGCCTGCCCGTTTGAGGCGATCAGGATGGGTTTACACGGGCTGCCGGTGGTTGACAAAGATAAATGCAGCGGCTGTGGACTTTGTGCGAAAACATGTCCGAGGGATTTAATAAAGATTTTGCCTCTTAGCGAACAGGGGCACCTTGTGCTTTGCAGTTCTCATGATCGGGGCAAATCAGTTTCCAAAGCCTGCGAGGTTGGCTGTATTGCCTGTAAAGCTTGTGTTAAGGTATGCCCACAGGAAGCGATAGAAATGGAAGATAATCTTGCTGTAATCGACCTGGAAAAGTGCGATGATTGTGGTAAATGTGTAGAGAAATGCCCGCCGGGAACAATTCACAGGTTTTCTGCAATTCCTTCCGAAGAAGAAGCCCTGGCTTCAGCATCTGAAGCAGTTTCAGAAACAGCATAGCCGTTACTTTATGGCGGGCGAGTTGTCAACGCAGCCCGAAAGCCTGAGCACCTCTAAAAACTTAGTTGCAAATTCAGTTAGTTGCAGTATATAAGTGCACGAAATATCTGATGCCGGGGTAGCTGATAAAATGAAAAGTCATTGGCTGAACTTCATCGGAATAACAGTTATCCTGTTTCTGTTTTGGGTAGCCGTAAGCGGTACCCTTAAATGGCCGCAGCTGGTGGTTGGCTTAGCAGCGGCTATCTTTATAACCTATTTTAACCGAAACCTGCTGATAACTGCCGAAGACAGACCGCCGGTGTGCTTTAGAACAATCACATGGCTGGTTGGCTACATTTTTCGCCTTGTTTTTGACATTATAAAAGCAAACTTTCAGGTAGCCTGGTTGGTGCTGCATCCCAAAATGCCTATCGAACCAAATATGGTTTCCCTCGAAATAAATATCGATCGGGTAGCCAGCCGGGTGTTATTGGCTAATTCGATCACCCTTACTCCAGGCACATTAACAGTTCTGGCCGATGAAAAAAAATTTCTGGTTCATGCCCTGACCTTTAAAAGCGGCGATGGCCTCAAAAGCTGGCCTTTAATTGACCGATTAAAACAGATGGAGGAAGATCAGCATTGAGTACCGCTGGCATTTTAGATTTTTCATACAGCCTTGGTGCAGTTCTGGTTATGCTGATGATCTTTCTATCACTGATCAGGGCGTTGGCCGGGCCGACAGCGCCGGATCGGGTGGCGGCAATAAATATCATTGGGACTAAGACGCTGGTAATAATTACTTTGATTGCCCGTGTTTACGGGCAGGAATATTTTTTAGACATAGCCATGGTTTATGCATTGATGAGTTTTATTACCACGATCGGTATTGCCAAATACCTGGAGAAAGGGGTGTTGGACTGATTATCGCCTGGCTGGGACTAATCATTGATATTGTTTCTTTTATTTCCCTGGTGGGAGGGCTCTTTTTTCTATTTGTGGGCACTTTTGGCTTGCTACGCCTGCCGGATGTTTATAACAGGCTGCATGCCACCACCAAGTGCGATACACTGGGCGCCGGCTTGGTGCTCCTTTCCCTGGCCCTGCAGAGCAGTCTCACCGTAGGTATCAGACTGGCCCTGCTGATTATTTTTATTCTGGTCACCAACCCAACTGCGGCACATGTTATTGCCAGGGCTGCTTACAAGACCGGACTCCGTCCTATCTTAAGCCGGAGGGATAACAGATGAATGAGCTGCTCAATGTATTGCTGCTGCTGTTTCTGATTGTCTGTGCCATAGGTGTGGCGTATATCCGTGATTTGCTCAGCGCCGTAATCCTTTTTTCTTCTTTTGGATTGATTATGGCTATAATCTGGCAGCAACTCAGTGCCCCCGATGTGGCCATGGTTGAAGCGGCGCTGGGAACCGGAGTGGCCGCTTTGTTGATGATTGCTGCAATCAGTAAGACCAAGAGAGTAGAATAATTTAGCACCGGGAGGGTTTAAACCGATGCTCTATATTATTATCATATTTATAATTATCCTGACTCTATTCCTCAGGTTTATTTTAGGTGTCGAGGCGAGGACTTTATTAACTTTTTATTTGTTGGGTTTGATCATCTTTCTCTTTAGTTTTACCGTAGCCGAGATGCCTCCTTTTGGCAGCCCTGATAATCCGGCTTTTAATGAAGTGCCCCGGCGATATTTGGAATCCGGAGTAACTGAAACCGGAGCGGTCAATATTATCAGCAGTGTGATAATTGATTATCGCGCTTTTGATACCCTCGGTGAAGCCACAGTTTTATTTGTGGCTATCGCAGCAGTTATCGCCACCCTTAAATCTCATTAAATGCGGGGAGAGAAATTACTATAGAAGACCAAATTGTGCGTATCACGAGCCGCCTTGTTGCTCCCTTTATTCAAATTTATGGTATCTATGTCATTTTGCATGGGCACCTTTCACCGGGTGGTGGTTTTTCCGGTGGGGCGATTTTTGGCGCCAGCCTGGTTCTCATTGCTCTCTCTTTTAACCTGGAAGCCGGGGTAAAACAGATTTCGCATCAGACGGCCTCTATACTTGAGAGTGGTGGTGCTTTTGGTTATGTCTTGACGGGCCTGGTTGCGATTGTCCTTGGCGGCAACTATTTGGCCAACCGGGCGGCCGGCTTTCCTATGGGCCAGGCAGGCCAGCTTTTCAGCGGTGGTGCGATCCTGATCATCACTGTTTTTGTGGGGATCAAGGTAGCCAGCACTATCGTTACCCTATTTTACAATATTATTGAGGGAGAGAAGTAGGGTGGAAATGCTCTCAAAAATAATTGGAAACTATTATTACATGGTAGCGATCATTTTGTTTGTGATCGGCATGTATACAATGCTGACTCATGCCAATATGATCAAAAAAGTTATTGCCATGAATATCATGGATACCTCGGTATTTTTATTGTTTGTTGCGATCGGTTACACTCATGGCGGACAGGCACCCATTATCAAAGAAGGTTCTGAGGCAATCTACGTTAATCCTCTGCCGGGCGCCCTTATGCTAACCGGGATTGTGGTTGCCGTCAGTGTCACCGCGTATGCTTTAAGCCTGGCCGTAAAAATTTACCGCTATTACGGAACTTGTGATTATGATGAAATTTGTGAGATAAGGAGCCAGGAATAGTGGGGTTTGCTGATCATTTTCCGGCTTTAATTGTAGTGGTGCTGTTTATTGCCGCTTTTGTATCGCCCCTGTTGTTCCGCTGGGTTGAAAAGGCCACGGCTCCTTTTGTGATTGCTGCTCTCGTAGCAGCCCTGATAATGACCACAGCTTTACTTGTCAGAGTTCAGCAGTCCGGCCCGGTTCTTTACCATATGGGTGGGTGGGCACCTCCCTGGGGTATTGAATTTAAGGCTGATCTCCTGCGGATTTTTATTTTACTGATTGTAATCAGTGTCAGTTTATGGATTTTCATTTATGCCGTGCGTGATCTCAAACATGAGCTTAAAAAAGAAGTAACCGGTTGGTATTATACTCTTTTTGCCCTCCTGGTCGGTTCAATGACCGGTATGGCTTTAACCAATGATCTCTTTAATCTTTTTGTTCTAATGGAAATTTGCGCTATCGCAGCCTGTGCCATTATTTCTATCAAAGAGGACCGTGAATGCCTGGAGGCAAGTTTTAAATACCTGATTTTAAGTGCCATGGGCACAGGCTGTTTCTTGCTCGGTGTCGCTATGCTCTACATGGCTACCGGTTATTTAAATTATAGCCTGCTGCAGTTGGAGCTGGTAGAGACTCTAACCCTATACCCGAGAAATATTTTTGCGGCGGCGGCCCTTTTTATTGTCGCTTTCGGTACCAAAGCCGCTTTATTTCCTTTGCATGTATGGCTGCCTGATGCTCATGCGTCGGCTCCTTCTCCTTCAAGCGCAATGCTCTCGGGCCTGGTTATTAAAATATATGCTTTTGCCCTTTTCCTTATCTTTTACCAGGTTTTTCCCCGGGAGTTGCTGGATTTAATTCCCCTTAACGAAATCATCCTCTGGCTGGCTTCTCTCGGTACCATGTTCGGTTCTATTTATGCTATGCTTCAGACCGATTTAAAAAAGATGCTTGCATATTCCAGTATTGGGCAGATCGGCTATATTTTTATGGGTATTGGTTTTGATCATAACCTGGCTCTGATCGGCGGGTTTTATCACATCATGGTTCATGCAGTAACCAAGGCAATGCTTTTTATGGTTGCAGGTGTAATAATCTACTCTACCGGGGTCCGCCAGATTAAAGATCTGGCCGGTATCGGCAGGGTTTTGCCATTAACTATGCTTGCATTTACAATTGGCAGCGCTTCGATGATTGGCATTCCGGGAACCGGGGGACTAATCAGCAAATGGTACTTATCCTTAAGCGCGCTGGAAATTGGCCGTCCGTTCTTCGTTCTGATTATTCTGGCCAGTAGTCTTCTTAATGCGATATACTATATGCCGATTGTGATCAGCGCTTTTATGCACCAGGAGGATTTTCAATTTAAAGTTAAGCCTGTACCATTTTTCATGCAGGCTGCCTTGGTAGTTGGGATGTTCTTTATCGTTATATTTGGTATTTTTTCCAAACCGGTAGTCACTCTTCTAGAGCAGGCCGTGATTTCACTTTTCTAGAAAAAAGAAATATCTTTTTGGGATAGTTGAAATATTCAGGTAATAAGGGCTATAATAGGCTATAATAGATTTTGGAGGTGGTTGCATTGGACAACACAACAGTTATTACAGTATTGATCTTGATTGTAGTATTGCCGATTATTATTACTCCGATTATATTCTATTCTTCCCGGGTATCAGAGAAACTACGTAATGGCCTGGCTGTTGTTACTACTGCAATTACCTTTTTGCTCACCTTGTCTCTTTATCCCACCATAGCGAGGGGTGGGGTTGTTCAACATACACTGTTTGAAATATTACCAAACCTCGAGATATCACTCCGGCTTGATGTTTTGAGTTTTTGCCTTGCTGTTTTATCATCTTTTATCTGGTTTTTGTGTACAGTTTATTCGATTGATTACATGGCGAAAGAGCATGCGACCAGCCGCTATTACCCGGTGCTGATCTTCACTCTAGGCAGCTGCCAGGGTATCTTTTTTGCCGGTGATCTTTTCAGCCTCTTCGTATTTTTTGAATTAATGTCTCTAATCGCTTATATCCTGGTTATTCACGAGGAAACCGAGGAAGCATTAAAGGCAGGCTATAAGTATCTGGTTATGACAATTATCGGGGGATTGGCTCTTTTCTTTGGCATTATAATAATTTTTGAATTGGGTGGTACAGTTTCACTGGGGGCTGGGGAAATCATTCAGGAAAGCTCACTGCTGGCTTTATTAGCCTTTATCTGTTTTCTGATTGGCTTTGGCATGAAAGCAGGGATGTTCCCACTGCATGTCTGGCTCCCGGATGCCCACCCGGTAGCCCCTTCACCGGCCAGCGCCCTGCTTTCAGGGATTATGCTAAAAACCGGTGCCTATGGTTTAATGCGGGTGATCTTTGATGTTTTTTCACCGGAACTTTTGCAGAGCAGCGGTTGGGATAAGATATTGGGAGCTTTGGCTGTGATTACTATTCTGCTCGGTTCTGCGGTTGCGCTGACCCAAATTGACATCAAGCGCCGTCTTGCTTATTCCAGTATCAGCCAGCTGGGTTATGTTCTGCTCGGTTTAAGTGTTCTAAACAATAATGCCGTTATCGGTGCTGTATTTCATATCTTTAGTCATGCTTTTATGAAGAGCACGCTCTTCCTCGCAGCCGGTTCAATAATCTATATGACGGGGAAACGCCGCATTGACGAATTTCAAGGTATTGGCCGGCAGATGCCTGTGACCATGGGTTGTTTTTCCATTGCAGCTCTGGCCATGATTGGTATTCCTCCGCTCAATGGTTTTTTAAGCAAATGGACCCTGGCCCTGGGCTGCCTTGATGCCCAGATGCCTTTTTATGTTCTTGTTTTGTTGATCAGCAGTCTTTTAAACGCTCTTTATTACCTGCCGATTATGATACCGGCCTTTTTTGAACTTCCCGGGGGAAGTAATCCTAGTGGTCATAATAACCACCATGACATAAAGTTAAAAATTAAGGAAGCGTCGCCGCGTATGCTTTCTGCCATGATTATTTTGGCTCTGTGTACTTTCTTCTTTGGGTTAACTCCTAACAATATTGTCTATGCACTTTCACGCCTGGCGGCAGCGTTTCTGCTCCTGGGGGGGACCCTCTAGTTGTTAGCTGCTGCTTCTGAACAAGTTCCTAAAGTTAGCCAGATCTATTATTCCAGTTTGCCTCTCTGGATTACCCTTTTGCCGATAGTGATCGGTATCGGAACCTACATCCTTAAAGATAGCTGGGAGATTGCACGTAAAGCCTGCGCCCTGATTGCTGCCTTGATTTCATTGGGCGGAGTAATTTTACTTTTCCCGCTTACCATTACAGGAACAGTTTGCCATGATCTGATCAATTTTATGCAGATGGGCCTTTTTTTTAAGGTTGATCTGATCGGCTGGATTTTTGCTTTTTTAATTACCCTGGTCTGGTTTTTGGCCACTCTTTTTTCTTTTGCCTACATGGATCACGAGCATAACCGGCGTCGTTATTACAGTTTTCTTATGGTTACCTTAGGCGCCACCCTTGGCGTCGTCCTGGCCGGAGATTTTTTTACCCTTTTTCTTTTTTTCGAGCTGATGACCTTAAGTTCTTTTGTTCTGGTAATACATGAGCAGGATTTTGAGGCAATGAAGGCCGGTATTCTTTATCTTTATCTGGGCATTGCCGGCGGCCTGGCCTTGTTATTTGCCATTATGATGCTTTATACTTCGACCGGATCTGTTGAAATTACGCCGGCCCTCGAACAACTTGGCGCCCAAAAAACTTTAATCTATGTTCTTTTCCTGATCGGTTTTGGGATTAAAGCCGGTCTTGTGCCCCTGCATATATGGCTTCCCCAGGCTCACCCGGTAGCACCTTCACCGGCCAGCGCCCTGCTTTCCGGTATTATGATTAAAGCCGGGGCTTATGGCATTTTAAGGGTTTCGCTGATTGTTTTTTCTTCGCCTGATGGTGTAAGCGCTCCTGATGCGGCCTACCTTTTTGCAATTGGCAATGTCCTGATGTGGATCGGCATTGTTACCATGCTTGCCGGGGCAGTGATGGCTCTGCTGCAGACTAACATGAAGCGTATCCTTGCCTACAGCAGTGTCAGCCAGATCGGCTACATTGCCACCGGTCTGGGTGTGGCTACCTTCTTGGGAATTGAGGGAGGCATGGGATTTTCCGGTGCAGTATACCACATCATTAACCATGCATTTTTTAAAGCCGGCCTTTTTATGATGGTTGGAACGATATATATTTATACCCATGAATTGGAGCTGCCCAACTTGGGCGGGATGCTTAGAAAAATGCCTTTGGTTGCCGTTACCTTTATCGTCGCTGCTTTCGGTATTGCCGGTATACCCGGATTTAATGGGTATCCCAGTAAAACCCTGATTCATGACGCCCTTTTGATTGCAATTAAGCATAACTACCTTTTAAGTTTCGATCTCGCGGAAAAGATATTTGTTTTGACCAGCGCCCTGACAATCTGTTATTTTATCAAGCTTTTCCGGGGTATATTTCTCGGCCCAGTCCCTGAAAAGCTCGATCGCAGCTACAAACTTCCCGCTTCAATTAACATAGTTTTAAGCAGCTTTGCCCTGATCATCATCGGTATTGGGCTTTTCCCAAACCTGATTCTTGAACGTATCCTTGTTCCGGCCGCCGAACTGCTTAAATACGAGGGCTATGCCATGGATCACCTTTACCATTTTTATTTTTTTGAATGGCAGCCCCTGGAGGCTATGCTGATCGTTGTGATCATTGCCCTGGTTATTTATCTGCCCGGTGCTTATTTCAAGTGGTTTGACTGGAAACCGCCATGGTGGCTTAGTATTCATGCTCTGATCTATCTGCCGATAACCCACTGGTTAATGGTTCTTACCGGCCGGGCCGGAGTGTTGGTTGACTCCTCTGTAGATAATGCCTATAGTCGTTCCGGCATTTTAGCACGGGCCTGGTGCAGATATGTCGGTACTTTTGATAAGGGACTGGACAGGTTTTATGAAAAATCAGGGCAGGCAGCCCGCAAGCTGGCCGATCGTTCCACAGAAATGGATACCAAAATCGATCAGTTCTATGAAAAATCCGGAGAGATGGCCCGCAAGATGGCCGATCGTTCCACAGAGATGGATTCAGCCTTAAATCAGGCATACCTCAAGACAGGAAAAGCAGCCCGCAAGCTGGCCAAACAAACGTCTGATGTCGATCGTGCTCTTAATGTTGTCTATGACAAGGCTGGTCAAAAAGCCAGGGGCCAGATGGAGAAAAGACTGACTGAAAAGAAAGGTAAACCCGGTCGCGGCGATTCTTCCAGATGGAACACAAAAAATCTGAGCTTCGATAACCTGCTTTTGGTCCTGGTCCTGGGCGTAGTTCTCTTTGTTATTTTTTATTTTG
>Ga0209498_1000150_pt1 | contig 40325 bp, 37 predicted proteins | sample WalLakDeSediment_FD_184131 | JGI IMG/M metagenome (GOLD analysis project Ga0209498, IMG submission 184131) | Lake sediment microbial communities from Walker lake, Nevada to study Microbial Dark Matter (Phase II) - Walker Lake 11/02/13 Deep... | ecosystem: Environmental > Aquatic > Freshwater >... | reverse complement strand
AGCGCCTTGAAGAAGGCCATCGACTTTCTGAGCCGCGCTAAAGATAAATACCCATTCGAAAAAATCCTGTCCCGTTCCTACCCACTGGAGGAGATCAACGAGGCCTTCGAGAATCAGGACAAGGGGCTGGTTTCCAGGTCTACTATCATCCCCTGAGCCCGACAGGATGATGCGGGGCACGGATGAATGGAAAAGGGAGAAGAGATGAACCAGCATAGCGATGCTTATACATTTCTGGCTGAAAAGCACGGATTTGGCAATTCCCAACCGTACCTTCGTGTGCTCCGGTTCCTTATGACACCAGAGCAGGCCGGAATGGTAGCCCTGTTGCCGGGATCGCCAGAAGAGGTGGCACAGAAGAACGGCCTGAAACTGGCCACGGTAAGGGAAAATCTGGAGGCGCTGCATCGAAAGGGAGTTGTCGTTCCCGGGGATTACAAGACCTCTGGCTCCTATATGTTCTGCAAATATGCCGAGCGGCTGTGGGAAGTGAGCGAGTCCCTGTTGGGCCTGGATATATATACCGAGGCAGAGACAAGAGAGCTTTTCTATCTGTGGGAAGAATGGAAGAAAACAGACTACGCTGACATGACCGCCGAGCGCTGGCATAACCTCAAGGCAATGGGAATCCAGGGTCTGAGAATTGTCCCGGCATACAAGTCCATACAGGACAGCCCAGAGGTCCTGCCCCATGAAAACGCCAGGGAGATTGTGAGGGTACAGCCCCTGATCACGGTTGTCTCATGCTCGTGTCGCAAACACATGAAGATGATAGGCAATCCCTGCCACAAATCAGACGCCGACGCCAACTGCTTGCAGTTCGCCAAGTCAGCGGAGTACTCCCTCAGCAGAGGCCATGGGCGGCGCATATCGGTTGATGAGGCTATTGCCATACTGGATAAAAATGAAGAGGATGGGCTGGTGCATCAATGGATGAACCATGCCAAGATCGAAGCGGCCCAACCATATGCGTTGTGCAGCTGCTGCAGATGCTGCTGCACGGTCTGGCATTATGCCGACATACGCCAGGTTCCGAACGACGAGGTCTTCGCCAAGAGCAGATATGAGGCCCGCGTCGACCCTGAGCTGTGCAATGGGTGCCAGGACTGTATTGGCCGCTGCCAGTTTGACGCTATTGAGATGCAGAAAGTCGAGGGCTCCAAGCGTCTGAAAGCTGTGGTCGCCCCGGAGAGGTGCTGGGGTTGCGGGGTATGCACACTTGTTTGTGAACCTCAAGCTCTGAGGATGCAACTGGTAAGGCCACCAGAGCATATCCCTGCTTGAGTAAGAACTACATACTTGAGCCCTTTGCGATGCCTTGGGGTCAAAGAAAGGACGATATGAAATGCCTATAGCAAAGATTGGCGATATCAACATCTGCTACGAGGTTGCAGGAGAAGGCGAGCCGCTTCTCCTGATCATGGGCTACGGCGCAAGCTCCCACTGGTGGTTCCCCCAAATCACCTCCTTTTCCCAGGAGTACCGGGTGATCACCTTCGACAACAGGGGAACGGGACAGAGCGACAAGCCCGATAAACCATACACCCTAGAGATGATGGCGGCAGATGCTGCTGGGTTGCTTGAGGCCATCGGTATCGACTCCACCCACGTCTTTGGGGTCTCCATGGGAGGTATGATCGCCCAGGAGTTTGCACTCCGCTACCCGGGCAAGGTAACGAGCCTCATCCTGGGGTGTACCATGCCGGGAGGGCACAACATGGTCATGCCCGACCAGGAGGCATCGACGGTCCTCTTCGATATGGAACGCAAGCAGCAACTTACGCTGGAAGAACAGGCAAGGGAGTTGCTTCCCTTTCTTTTCAGCCAGGAGTTCATTGATAAGAAACCAGATATTATTGATGCGCTAATCGCTGACATGCTGGAATATCCCACCCCGCCTCACGGCTATAAAAGGCAGGGGGAAGCCGTAATGGGATTCAATGCCTATGACCGCCTCCCCGATATCAAGGCTCCCACGCTGGTCATAGCAGGAGCGGCCGACAGGTTAATCCCGGTGGAGAACTCCAGGATACTGGCATCGAGAATACCCGGTGCTGAACTCGTCATCTTTGAAGACATGGGCCATGGCTTTACGGGTGAAGCGCCAGAGGAGGCGAACAAGGCCGTCCTGGATTTCCTGCGTCGGCACCGTAGTTCAAAATAAACGTTCATTTTGCCTGATATCTTTCAGGCAGACTTTAAGCGGCGTTGGAATCGGAAAAGCGTTCAAGACAGTAAGGAGTTATAGATGCTGAATAAGGTATTTAACAGCTTCGACGAGGCGGTCGCGGATATCCCCGATGGCTCTTCTATCGCCATGGAATGCTGGGGGATCCCCGGCACTGCTCAGAATCTGATCGCTGCCACCAAGAGGAAAGGCATAAATAACCTCACCATTATCACCCACAACTTCTTCCCCATGATCGGCTTCAGCGAGGAAGAGGCTACAACGCCCACTGCCCTGCTTCCCCAATTGAAGAAGCTGATAACGACCGTGGTGGGGGTGCGACAACTGGGCGCCGGAGATTTTGTCAGAGAATACATCGAAAAGGGGTTGGAGGTAGAACTCAGCACCCACGGGACGCTGGCTTCAAGGCTATATGCCGGTGCCGCCGGCCTTGGGGGTTTCTTCAATCCAGTTGGCGTGGGGACGATCCTGGCAGGAGGGAAGGAGAAGAGAATCATCGGTGCTAAGGAGTACATCTTCGAAGAGCCGATAAAGCCCGATTACGCGTTCATCAGGGGCTACAAGGCAGACCGGCTGGGCAATCTCGTCTACCAAGGAACCTATAGAACAGATCAGCCGGCGATGGCGATGGCTGCCAGGGTCACCATTGCCGAGGTTGAAGAAATAGTCGAGGTAGGTGAGATCGACCCCGAGCATGTTGTGACACCGGGGGCATTTGTTGATCGCATCGTGAGAATTCCCAAAGATGGCCTGGGCACCCAGCGTAAAAGAAGGGAAATGATTAACAAATTCGGCAGCATCGATATCGCGCGCAAGATGTTGTTCAGGAGTGAAAGCGGCGACAGAAGCCCCGATCTGGCGCAGGCGAATGGAACAAAGCAGAGGCTAGACAGGGACACCATAGCGATGAGAGCGGCGAAGGAACTGAAGAACGGCGACTATGCCAACCTCGGAATCGGCATACCGAATCTCTGTGCCCTCTATATACCCGAGGGCGTCATCTTCCAGTCGGAGAATGGCACTCTGGGCTACGGTCCCCTGGTGCTGGAGGACGAGATTGAGAAGGCCGAGTTTCACTATGTCGATGCCGGAGCAAGGTTCGTCACCCCGGTGCCTGGCATGGCTATTTTCGATGTCATCACTTCCTTCGCCATGATAAGGGGCGGGCGCCTGGTAACCATCCTCGGAGGACTCCAGGTTTCACAGAAGGGGGACCTGGCGAATTGGAACGCCACCGGTGATGCCCTCACCGGCACCATAGGCGGCGGTATGGACCTTGCCGTGGGAGCCAAACGGGTTATAATCACCATGGAGCATACCACCAAGGAGGGAATGCCCAAGATAGTCAAGGAGTGCACCTACCTCCTCACCGCCAGGGAATGCGTAGACCTGATCATAACCGACCTCGCTGTAATCGAGGTTACACCGGAAGGGCTTTTATTAAGGGAGGTTGCCCCGGGGTGGACTGCGGAGGAGGTGCAATCACTCACCGAACCCAGGCTTATCATGGCCCCGGATTTAAAAGAGATCGAACTGTAACGGAGGCACTCGTATGTCATTGCGAGAAGTCCTGAGCCAGTCGAAGGGCGACGAAGCAATCCAAGCCTCCAGTGTATAAAAAATGGCGAGATTGCTTCGCTTCGCTCGCAATGACATGAGAAAATGTTCGATACTGGTAGGGTGGGTAGAGCACAGCGAAACCCACCAATTCCATCATATAGGTGGATTTTCGTTTCTCTCCAACCACCCTATCGGTGTTCAAGCCAAGGATATTAGAGTACGAAAAAATAGAATGAAAGGAGGCAGTTATGACCGATCATAAGGTGACTATTACAGAAATACCAAGGATGCTCGTAGGTAGTAACGATATCATTTTTGAAATTCGAGAAGGAAAATCCAAGTTAGGTGATCTGCGAGTTAGCCAAGGTAACCTTTTTTGGCTTCCAGGTGTGAATAGAAAATACGGATACGCACTAGACTGGGCTAAATTCGCGCAAATAGTTGAGGAAGAAGGCACACGTAAGCGTTATACCCGTTAACATAAATATGATACGTAGGTGGTTAGCTATGGCAGAGGGTAAAGGTCCCGTGGACCTGGAGAAAGAGGTTCTCAACGAGGGGCTATGCGCCAGTTGTGGTGCCTGTGTGGGCATCTGTCCCTATATCAAGGTGGTCAAGGATAGAGTAGCGATAATCGAGCCCTGTGGCATATCAGAAGGGCAATGCTATGATTTCTGTCCTCGAACTCCCACCGATATTGCTGCGCTGGAGCGAAGGATATTTGGCGAGGAGAGCCCCGATTCCTCTCTGGGGTCATATATCTCCATCGAGATGGCGCAGGCGACGGATAGCGAGACTCGCTCTCGCGCTCAATACGGCGGGGTTGTTTCCGCTCTTGTGACATACGCCATGAACCAGGGGGAAGTAGACGCCGCTGTACTCACCAGGCCCTTCGATGAAAGTCTCATGCCCACATCGGTGATGGCGGAGCAAAGCTCTCAGGTACTGGGGTGTGCCGGATCGAGTTATATCACATCCGCCACCCTGGCAGAGTTGAACAAGGCCACTAAGCAGCCAAGGGGTGCCATTGGCGTGGTGGGTATCCCATGCCAGGTCATGGCTCTCAGGAAGATGCAGGCCTCAAAACACGAAACAGGAGCAAAGGGAGTAAAGCTCGTTATCGGGCTTTTCTGCACCTGGGCATTATCCTATAAGGGCTTCAACGAATTCCTCAAAGGTAAGGTCGACCCTTCATCAATCAAGCGAATCGATATTCCCCCTCCCCCAGCCAACATCCTGGTGGTACACACCAAAGAGGGCGCTATAGAATTCCCCCTTGATGAGATACGAGGGTCCATCAAGCCAACGTGCAACATTTGCTACGACATGACCTCCGAGTTAGCCGACATCTCAGTGGGAATGGTCGAGGGAATAGACGACTGGAATACTTTGATAGTCAGGACGCCTGAGGCAAAAAGGCTCATCGATAAGGCAAAGCAAGGCGGAGTAATTGAAACCAGGCCCCTGGAGGAATCAAGACTGGACCATCTACGAGAGGCATCTTTAAACAAGAAGAGAAGAGCCATAAGTGAAATAGTGAAGCGGACCGGCGATGAGAAGAACCTCCTGTACTTGCGCCTAAGCGATGAAGAAAGTAGAAAGTTCCTTTAGGAGTTCGAGATGTCAATACTGACTGTAGATCAGCCAGGTAAAAGCGTACTCATGATGGGCAATGAAGCCATCGCCCGAGGCGCTATCGAAGCTGGAGTCAATTTCTGTGCCGCCTATCCGGGCACTCCTTCCACGGAGATTGCGGAATCCCTGGCCCGTGTGGCAGAGCATTTTGGTTTGTATGCCGAATGGTCCACCAACGAGATGGTGGCACTGGAGGCAGCGGCTGCTGCTTCACTCGCCGGGCTGAGGGCTATAGTGGCCATGAAACAGAACGGGGTCAACGTATGCTCAGACTTCTTAATGACGATCAGCCTAAGTGGCACCAGGGGCGGCCTCGTCATAGTGGCTGCCGACGACCCATCAGCGATATCCAGCTCAAACGAACAGGATAGCCGGAACTTCGCCAAGTTTGCCGATCTCCCCCTACTGGAGCCAGCAACATTTCAAGAGGCTAAGGATATAACAAAGTGGGCCTTTGAGTTATCGGAAAAGCTCGGCCTGCCCTGCATGATACGAAGCGTAACCAGGTTATCCCACAGCAGGGGCAACGTTAAGCTCGGCGAGATCCCTGAGGGGAGGCCAGTAGCCCGCTTTGAAGGAGCCTATATTGCAGGTGCGTTCGTTGCGATACAGCACTCCGCCCTGCATCAGAAACTGGAACAGGCCCGAGCAGCGTTTGAGGAGTCAGAGTTCAACTGGTACGTCGGCCCGGAGGATGCAAAGTTCATTATAGTCACCAGCGGCAGCGGCTGGTTCTATTCACGGGAAGCAGTTGCAGCGCTAGGACTTGGTGAAAAGGTGGGGATTCTTAAAATCGGTACCACCTGGCCTCTGCCTGAGAGATTCATCATTGACCACTTAAGACAGGCCACTGAGATACTTATCGTCGAGGAGGTAGACCCCTTCCTGGAACAAAATATAAAGGTTCTCCTGGCAGAGCAGGCCAAGACCCTGGGGCCTATCGAAGTCTATGGTGCCAGGTCAGGACATCTTCCAGGGTTCGGGGACATAAACCAGGATAAGGTAGCCAGGGCCCTGGCCAGTATAAAAGGGCTGGAATACCGAACCAGGGATGAAGTATACGCTCAGAGAGCAAGCGACCTGGCGCTACCCATCTTGCCCCCAAGGATGCCCACCTTCTGCCCCGGCTGTCCCCATCGAGCGTCCCTGTGGGCTATAAAAGCCGCACTGAAGTTGGATGGGCGGGACGGATTTGTCACCGGCGACATAGGCTGCTACAGCCTGGGGGCAGGCCCGGCGGGCTTCTGGCAATTAAAGACCCTTCACTGTATGGGGGCAGGGACAGGGCTGGCTACCGGGTTCGGCCAGCTAGGCCAGTTCGGCTTTAACCAACCGGTGATCTCTGTATGCGGAGACTCCACCTTCTTTCACGCCGCCATACCGGGGCTCATCAATGCCCGGTTCAACAACAGCAATTTCCTGATGGTGATTCTGGACAACGGGGGAACGGCGATGACAGGCTTTCAGCCCCATCCCGGTTCAGGGTACGATGCCCTGGGCAGGCCAGCGCCAGTAGTTGAGATCGAGGAGGTCTGCAAGGCCATCGGAGTGGAGGTCAAGGTGAGAGACCCCTTCGAGGTAGACCAGGCCATAGAGGACCTCTACGACATGCTTCAGGAGGACGGCGCCAAGGTGATGGTCTTCCGCAGGAAATGCTACCTCGTTGAGTCCAAGGAGAAGGGAAGGAAAAGGGTCTTCGTCGAACCTGAGAAATGCATAGGCGATGACTGCGGCTGCGCCCGCTTCTGCAGCAGGGTCTTCAACTGTCCCGGCATAATCTGGGACCAGGAGGCCAAGAAGGCGAAGATCGATGAGGTCGTGTGCACCGGTTGCGGAGTTTGCGCTACGCTCTGCCCGAGAGGGGCAATCGTCGTCGAAGGGGGATAAGCAATGACTCTGGAGAAAGACCCGCTGAACCTTATCATAACCGGCGTCGGTGGCCAGGGAAATGTCTTGGCCTCCCATATAGTAGCTTCAGCTGGCATTAAGGAAGAACTTTACGTTACCGTTGGCGAGACCTACGGCGCTTCCCAGAGAGGGGGGGCAGTGATGAGTCACGTTCGTTTCTCCTCCCAGGCACAGTGCAGCCCCCTGATATCTGAGGGCCAGGCGGACATCGTAGTTGCACTCGAACCCGTCGAAGCCTTACGCGTTATGGCAGAGTTCGGTAACCCTAAGACCAGGGTTATCGTCAGCCCCAGACCTATCTATCCTATTTGGGTACTCTCGGGGCAGGCTAAATACCCTCTGATTGAAGAGATTCTCGGGAAGCTTGAAGAGCTGGCAGACAGGGTACAGGTTGTTGACGTAAGCGAGGACGGCGAGGCCCTAGTAGGCGCTAATGTGCTCATGATAGGTGCCCTGGCCGCATCAGGGCTGCTGCCCATTCCTATCGAATCCTTCGAGGAGGCGATGAGAGAGATACTTGCGCCGAAGGACCTTGAAATGAACTTCCAGACCTTTAGAAAAGGCATGCAGGCGATGGCTGGAGGCTAGCGCCGTCCTGAGTTTCGAAGGATGAAGGTGGATTTCCCCTCCCTCCAACTCCCCCCAGGAGAGGGAGGGCAAGAGAATCCCTACTACTAAGGGAGAGGTTAGGAGAGGGTGAACAACATTTGTTGGGTGGGTGCAGCACTTCCGAACCCACTAACACATCCGGTGGTAAAGCACTCCAAACGTGTGGGAGAAATATGGCTGAAATAAGAGAAGCGGTAATAGCCGATTACGCGCGAACGCCTTTCGGCGTGGCGAGTAGAAAGAAGCCAGGCTTTTTTGCAGACAAACGGGCCGACGACCTTGCCGTTATCGTGGTTGAAGCGTTGATAAAGCGAACCGGAATAGATCCAGCCACAATCGACGAGGTCATCATGGGCGCGGTATACCAGGGTGGCGAGCAATCAAGTCCCGGCAGAGGCATTGGCCTGATGACCTGTCCTGTCGAGGTCGCTGCGCTGAGTATCGATAGAGCATGCTGCTCCAGTATGACGAGTGCGCACATCGCTAGTATGGCCATTCAACTGGAGATGGGAGACATTTACATTGCTGGCGGGATAGAGAGCCACTCTCACTTTCCCGCTCCTCTGATCACCGAGGATACCGATCTCGTTGCGCTGGCGGAGGAAATAGGTAGTTCACGCGGTCTGCCCAATGTAAAGATATTTGATAAAGTCGATCTCAATGCCGTGGTGAGTATGGGCCTCATCGCTGAGAGGCTGGCAGCGATGTACCATATCTCCAGGGAGGAGCAGGATCAGTGGGCCCTGAGGGGCAACCTGAGGGCTGCGGCAGCCCAGAGAGAGGGTAAATTCAAACACGAGATAATCCCGGTAGAGGGCAAGCTGCCGGATGGCACGGTAAAGCTTGTTGACTATGACCAGGGGGTAAGGCCTGATTCCACCATCGAGAAGATACGCAGTCTCACACCTCTCTATAAACCTGACGGAACGATCTGCGCCGCCAGCGCTTCCGATGAGAACGATGGAGCCGCAGTGGCAGTGTTGATGTCAAAGGAGAAGGCGGAGGGGTTGAGTTTGGTGCCAATGGTCACCATAAGAAGTATGGCGTGGGTGGGAGTTGCCCCTGAGATCATGGGCTACGGTGCTACCGTGGCGTCCAGAAAGGCTCTGGAAAGAGCAGGGCTATCCATTGACGATATAGATCTCGTAGAGATAAACGAGGCTTTCACCGTGCTGCCGTTGCTGCAAATAAAGGAGATGGGGATAGACCCAGAGAAGGTGAATGTCAATGGCGGTGCCTGTTGCATCGGCCATCCCACCGGAGCGAGTGGCATGCGTGTGCTTGGTACTTTAGCCTATGAGATGAATCGTAGAAGAGCCAGATACGGCCTAGCGGCCATATGCGGGGCCTGGGGCGCGGGAGCGGCAACGGTTGTTGAAAGAGAGGAGTACTGGGAAGGCCGCCGCGCTTTCTCCAGCTAGATATGGCTTCGCCAAGCAGGAGCCACAGATGCTAAACAAAGTGGTTACTAGTTTCAATGAGGCGGTCGCTGATATCCCTGACGGGGCTCTGATCGCTATGGAATGCTGGGGGATCTCTGCCACCCCTCAGAACCTCATTGCTGCCGTCAAAAGGAAGGGAGTAAGAGAGCTCACTATTATGACCCACAACTTCATCCCCTTGCCCATCGGCAGTGAGGACGAGGTTACAATGCCCCCGGTGCTTCTTCCTCAAATGAAGAAACTGATAGCAGCCGTAGTAGGATTCCAGCAACTGGGTGCCGGAGCTTTTGTCAAGGAATACGTGGAAAACGGGCTAGAGGTAGAGCTCTCGACCCACGGTACGCTGGCTTCAAGACTGTACGCTGGCGCCGCCGGCCTCGGCGGTTTCTTAAACCCCGTTGGCGTGGGCACGATTCTAGCGGAGGAGAAAGAGAGAAGGGTTATCAATGGCAAGGAATACATCTTCGAAGAGCCGATAAGACCTGATTACGCATTCATCAGAGGCTACAAGGCGGATAAGTTTGGTAATCTGGTCTATCAGGGGACCTATAGGGCAGACCAGCCGGTAATGGCGATGGCGGCCAAAGTCACTATCGCCGAGGTAGACGAGATAGTGGAGGTAGGCGAGATCGACTCCGAGCAAGTGGTGACCCCTGGAGCATTTGTCGATCGCATCGTGGAGATCCCCAAAGACGGACTGGGCACGCGTCAGAAAAAAAGGGAACTGCTATCCCGGCTGGGCGACATCGAGATGGCACGCAAGATGTTATTCAGACAGATATGCGCCGATGAAAGCGCTGACAACGTGGGGGCAAGTAAAACGAAGCAGAGACTTGACAGGGATATTATAGCAATGAGAGCGGCAAAGGAGCTGAAGGACGGCGACTATGTCAACCTCGGACTCGGGATACCGAATCTCTGTGCCCTCTATATACCAGAGGGTGTTATCTTTCAATCAGAGAACGGCGCTCTGGGCTACGGCCCTCTGGTAATGGAGGACGAGATAGAGAAGGCGGAGTTTCACTATGTCGACGCCGGCGGCAGGTTTTGGACGCCGGAGCCTGGCATGGCCCTGTTCGACCTACTCACTTCTTTCGCCATGATAAGAGGCGGCCGCCTCATAACCATCCTCGGTGGACTCCAGGTTTCGCAGAAGGGGGATCTGGCAAATTGGAACGTCAGCGGTGACGCTCTCGGCGGCACCATAGGTGGTGGCATGGACCTGGCTGTGGGTGCGAAAAGGGTGATCATCACCATGGAGCATACCACCAGGGAGGGAAAGCCAAAGATAGTGAAGAAGTGCTCCTACCCGCTTACGGCCAGAAAGTGCGTGGACATAATCATTACCGACTTGGCTGTGATCGAGGTCATACCCGAAGGGCTTCTGCTAAAGGAGGTTGCCCCCGGCTGGACAGCGGAAGAGGTGCAAGCGCTCACCGAGCCTAGGCTCATAATAGATCCAGATTTGAAAGAGATGGAGCTGTAGGCAAGAGGATATTGGCAACCCCGGGCTCATACTATTATAGCAACTGTCTTAGCTGTCGTTGCGAGGAGCCCTGAGCCAATCGAAGGGTGCCGAAGCAATCTTGCCGGTATTGTGTAGTATGGTGCGATTGCTTCGCGGAGCCTGTCCTGAGCTTCGAGGGATTCTTCGCTGCGCTCAGAATGACACCGAGCGAAGGGCTCGCAATGACAGATACATTCGTAGGGTGGGTTCCGCGATGCTGCACCCACCACTTGATCATTGGTGAAGGTGGGTTGCGTTTCACTCCACCCACCCTAGTGAGCTAACTTCATCCCTCTCTCTTTAAGGGAGAGGCTAGTTGAGGGGAAAAGAATGGACGCGAATGTTAACACCGTTCGTCTGCCGCAGCTTGCCTGGTATGAAAACAATGAGTTTGAACTGGAATTCCCTTCGTCCTGGGAGGTGACCGTTTGTTACATGAATGGCCATAATAGGCCACCGCTTAGCGAGGAAGGATTCCGAGAGGCATTCGCCAACCCCATAGCTACTAAGCCGATACGGGAGCTCGGCCAGGGTAAAAGCGAGGTAGGAATCCTGTTCGACGACATGGCAAGGGGCACTAGAATTGCCGAGATCGTCCCCTACGTTCTGCAGGAACTGGAGGCTGCCGGGATTAAAGACAGCAGCATACGATTCATCTCCGCCCTGGGAGCTCACGGTGCGCTAACCCGAATCGACTTCGTCAAGAAGCTGGGCGAGGCTGTACTCAGCAGATTTCCAGTCTACAATCACAATCCATACGAAAACTGCACCTTCCTGGGCAATACCAGCAGAGGAACGCCTCTGGCCATCAACAGCGAATTCATGGGCTGCGACCTCAAGATCGGTATCGGCAGCATAGTTCCCCACCCCCTCACCGGGTTCAGCGGCGGAGGGAAGATCATCCTGCCAGGTGTGGCACACGTGGACAGCATCACGCACAATCACGGCACCCTAACAGCGAACGCCATGGTACGCGGGGAGGACATTGGAACGTGGATAGGCAAGTTCGAAGCAAACGAGTTGCGTCTCGATGCCGAAGAGGCGACAAGGATGGCAGGGCTGGACATTAAGATAGACGCCGTCATAAATGGCCGGGGGGAGACAACAGCCCTCTTCGTCGGCGATCCCATCAGCGCTCACGCTGAAGGGATCAAGCTAGCCAGAGAGGTCTACGCCACACAGCCTGTCGAATGCCAGGACATCGCTGTCATGAATACCTATACCAAGGCCAGCGAGGCATTCCTCGCCCTTCCTCTGAGTTCGCGATTACTCAAAGGTGGGCGCGGGGACCTGGTGCTCATCGCCAATGCGCCCGAGGGCCAGGTGACCCACTATATCGCCGGGGGCTTCGGCACGAAGATGGGCGGCAGGCTGTGGCTGCCCCGAACCTCTCTGCCCCCAAATGTAACCAGGCTCATCGTGTTCACCCCCTACATCGACATAGCGGGAGGCGGCTGGCTGGCATCACCTGAGTCCATTGTCTGGGCAAAGACTTGGCCCGAGGTGCTGGAACTGCTTTCAGAAACTCATGGCGATAGCGCAAGGGTGGCTGTAGTCCCCGACGCCACAATGCAGTACTTCGCACAGTGAGCCGGAGAGCGGCAGGGCAGGCGCGCCAGCGTTCACACATACGGCATCTCCAATAGCCTGCCGCAATGTGCCCCAAATGGGGTGCACTGCCCCGATCGTCTAATAGAACCCTTGACCAAAACGTATCAATCCTGCCCGCACCCACAACAGGAACCAATACCCCAGAGCAATACATCATTTCACGGGTGATTTATCAAGGCCTAAGTCGGGTAAAACCCTGGAAAATGCAGAAGATACCGTAACTTGATAGATATTGCCTATAGCTACACTAACGCTGACGCTTACTTGGAAAAACGGTAGGAAAAGTGAATATTAGTAAGGTACTACCCTTTGACAAGTGGCTTCTCTTCGTCTACCGTAGTACTACCTGACATCAGTGCAACTGGCGGCAGGCTTTTTTCACATACATCACTGCTGTCGCAAACCAAGTCAAGCTGTGAAGGGATATGTACACGATGGAAAGCGACAATGGCAAAGTGACAGAGATTTGGGGGCAGAAATTCAAGATAGTCAAGAGTGGGCTGGATGAAAGAGAAGTGCTCTCCTTTGTTGGGAGCCTGATCGACCAGAACAGCGAATACGCTGAGAAACTGGAACACTTTGATGCCCTAATCAGACTTGGTGAAAATACTGTAATCGAAGCTGATAAAGAGGCGGGGAGGATCAAGACAGAAGCGAAGGAAGAAGCAGACGAGAATACCAGGGTAATTATCAACCAGGTGGAGGGAAAAACTAAAGCGGAAGCCGCACAGATCATAGCCGAAGCTGAAAAGAGCGCTCTAGACAGAATCTCGGCGTCCGAAGAACTGGCTCAAGCCATTGTCAAAGGAGCAGAGGAGAAAGCTAAGGCTCAGGCAGAGAGGATTGTCGCTGAGGCAGAGGAAAAAGCTAAGGCTCAGGCAGAGAAGATTATCGCTGAGACAGAAGAGACCACCAAGGAAAAGGTATCAACAGCAGAACAACTGGCTCAATATATCGTCGAAATGGCCGAGGCCGAATTGGAACATATTAGGGCAAGGGCTGCGGAGGGTGCACGGAGCATTCTCAGCAGAGCTGAGGACAAAGCAAAAGAAATGCAAGAGGAGGCAGTGAGAGAAGGACAGGCTGCCAGTTTGACAGCTGAGCAGATGCTAGCCAAAAGCAGGAATCTGGCAGAAAGTGAGATAAAGGCGAAGTTCGGGAAAATCTATCAGGAAATGCTTTCAGCCTTGGAAGATGGGGGCATACAACAGGTAGACAATCCACGATAGACCGGCAGAAACAGTGAAATGTACCGCTGATTGGCCTCATCTCGACCAAACTTCCGCGAGAGCCAAATCAGGCACAAAAGGATATAACGGTTATGATTACACTAGGTGGTAAGGTAAAGAGGATCTGGGGGCAACAGTTCAGAATAGTCAAGAATGGTCTGGACGAAGCTGATGTGTCCGCTTTCGTCAGCAGACTCGTTGAACAGAATAACGAACTGTTGAGCAAACTGGAACATGTGGATTCGCTCAAGAAACTTGCGCAAAAGGCCGTCATCGAGGCTGCCAAACTGGCGGAGAGGGTCAAGATAGAAGCAGATGAGAAGGCTAAGGCGATAATCAGCCAGGCTGAGGAGGAAGCCAGAATAGAAGCAGCAAGAATCGTCACCGCATCGGAAGAGAATGCCCTGGATAGAATCTCGGCATCCGAAGAACTGGCTCAAGATATGATCAACGGGGCGGAAGAGAAAGCCAAGGCCTACGCAGGGGACATCATCACCGAGGCAGAAGAGAAAGCCAGAGCAGAAGCTGATAGGATTGTTGCTGAAGCTCAGCAACGACTGGAAGAGAGCACGCAAGAAGCAGTCGTATTGGCTGAGCAACAAGCCCAGGGTATTATAAAAGCGGCGGAGGAAAAGGCAGAGGCAATCAAAGCACCGGCTAAGGAGGAAGGCGACAGCCTTCTAGCCGAGGCTAAACAGAATAGTGAAGCTGCCGAACTGAAGGCCCAGGAGATGATGATAAAGGTCGCAGAGAAGGCAGAGTCCCTTAAGGGCCTTGCCGAAGAGGAAGCCAGCAGGATCGTCGCCGAAGCTGAACTGAGGGCTCAAGACGTTGTGAAAACGGCGGAAGAAAAGGCAGAGGCAACCAAAGCACCAGCGAGGGAGGAAGCCAGCAGCATTTTAGCCGAGGCTAAACAGAAGAGTGAAGCTGCCGAACTGATGGCCCAGGAGATGATGATAGAGGCGGCAGGGAAGGCAGAGTCCATCAAGGCTTTTGCCGAAGAGGAAGCCAGCAGGATCGTCGCCGAAGCGGAGCAGAAAGCTGAGCATCTGGCGGAAGCATGGGCAGCAAAGGCTGAGGATGAGGGACGGGGAATAATAGAAGCGGCAACGAAGAGGGCCGCAATAGAAGCACAGCGAAACAGGCACGAAGCCGAGAAGATGTTGGCGGGGAGCAATAGTGCAGAAGAAGGCCAATTAAGCGAGAAGTTTGACAGATTATGTGATTTATTGCTTTCAGGAGCCGCGGGCGAGGGATTAATGATGGCTCAGGGCGATGGGAATGGGAAAAATGGGCCCGCCCTCTACCATGGCACCGTAGAAGTCGATATCCTACCACCTGTAGCTTCAGATCGAGTACTGAAACTGCATAAGTACTTGAGCAAGATTCCCCAGATCAGAGTCCTGGATTTGCAGGGCTCAGCAGGCAGTGGTATTAGGTTCAAACTCTTTCTGCGGACTGATATGCCACTTCTCGACATGCTTAAGGTCCTACCCGAGGTAGAGAAAGTCTCGGATGGGACCAAACAGGCCGACAGATCACACCTTCCCCAACACAGAAAAGGCGAACCAGCCGTCAGTAGAATCGTAGTAACTCCCAATAGATAAGTAGCTGGCACGTCACCCCTCCTTCTAGTCCTATCTAGCTTACTTTTTTGTGTCTACCATGCCTCATTGAAAGGTTCCGGCCATCAGGCAGTATAGCGCGACTTGTCTCGCCTATTATGCTCGTATATTATACAGACATGGAGGTGGGAATCTGTGCCCAGGCCGTTTGAGGTTTGTAAGGACATCTATTTAATCGGCGATGCTGAGCTCTCCCATCCCTACGACTGCTGCGTCTATCTGCTCGATGCCGTCGACCTGGTGCTCATCGATTCCGGCGCTGGCAAGAGCTTCGATAAGCTCGTGTCTAATATAGAGTGGCTCGGCCTCGATCCGAAGAGACTCAAGGCCATCCTGGTAACCCATGCCCACATCGACCACATCGGCGCGCTCCACCGTTTTCAGAAAGAGTACGGCGTCCAGATCATAGCCCACGAACTCGATGCCGCAGCCATAGAGAAGGGCCAAGGAACGGCCGCTGAGGCCTACGGCGTGCGCTTCACCACCTGCCATGTCGACCTGAGGCTTCAGGGCTCCGAGAACGTTTTGCGTTTCGGGGTCCACGAACTCAAGGTGATCCATATTCCAGGCCATACTCCGGGTAGTGTTGCCGCATATCTGGACACGGACAAAAAGAGAGTGCTGTTCGGGCAGGACATCCACGGCCCCTACTATCCCCAGTGGGGTGCGGACCCGGCACAGGCCAGGCTGTCCCTACAGAAACTCCTGGGGTTGAAAGCTGACATACTGTGTGAGGGCCACTTCGGAATCTACCAGCCCGCACCAGCGGTGGAGACGTATATTCAGGGGCACATCGATAGTCTGTAGATGGGCAGGGCAAAATCCGTGCTAACTGGGCAGGGCTGAGCGGACTTATCCCTAGAGTTCGACCCAGCTCCTCTTTGGTGAAAGCATCCGGGGCAGGCCGAGGGTCATGTACTTTATCATCTTGTTGGCCCGCTCCGAGTGCCGCATTGCCGGTTGCTCCCCGATAGCCGTTTGCAGCAGGTCGAGTACATGGTACACGGGAGGGGCCATAGGATAGAGCTTCCGCGCCACAGAGAGGTAGAGCAGGCAAACGGTGCAGTATGTGACCAGCATCTTCGCGCCCGTTTGCCTGGCCTCACGAAGTCTCCTGATCGACCACGCGATGATATCCACAGGGCTGTAGCGGGCAGCGCCGTTGCCATAGCCACAGCACAGCGCCATCTCCCTGTTGTGCTCCATCTCGACCAGACTGTACCCCATCTCCTCAAGCAAACGTCGCGGCAGGTCCATGTAATGCTGTCCCAGAGTCCTGGCATGACAGGGGTCCTGTACAGTGACACTTTCTTTTGCATTATGACTGATCTTTATATCCCCCCGCTCTATCTTCTGCCACAGGTGGTCGAGCAGGTAGACCTTGTCAAAATCGAAGCTCACCCCGAAGTACTCAGGCCATAGATTCTGAATCATGTTGTAGCCGGCGAGGCAGAAGAAGACCACCTTCTTCGGGCTCAGGGCTCGGTACCTCTCCTCAAGGTAGTGTGCCTGGCTTTCTGCCTTATCCAGAATGCCCATCCGGAAATAGACCTCTCCGCAGCATAGGTCCGGAGCAGCGAAAACGGGAAGGTCGTCGAAAAGAGAGCTGAAGGTAAAGTAAGGCATCATCTTGAGGTTGCATCCGGCAAGGAGCATCTGCGGGGCTGAGGACAGCTCCGGTCGTGACAGGTCATTCCATTCCCGAAGTGCCCTTTGCTCATCAGGGGGCGCCTTTTGCATCAGCACCTGATAGAAGTTATCGGGCGCAAGAGGCAGGGCCATAACACCCCTCTCGGGAACGCCCTTCCTCTGATAGCGTTCGAACCAGCGGAACAATATGAGCCCATAAGGGTTGGCCCCTTTGGTGCAGATGTTGTTACAGGCGAAGCAGGTGGAACAGTGCTCCAGAACCACCTTGCTCTCCTCTCCATCGATGAGGCGGCCGATCTCCCGCTGTGCCTCGTTCTGACTCAGATGGATAACCGGGCATTTCACAAAGCAGTCGCCGCACCTGTCGCAGGCCTCCACATTGAAGAAATCCTCTAGCTTCACCATCGCTGTTAACCCCCTTTCGCCTTACGTTTTGCCACAATCAGATGGCCGGCATCTACCAACAAACCATATTCGGTCTGAAATGTCAACCAGCAGGGCTAAAGGATAGTGGGTCAATTTGGAAAGAAGATGAAAAAGTCAATAGTGGGAAAGTGGGATTATCCCACTTGACAAACAATCCCACCTAGTGGTATAATAGCTACGAAATGGGGGGGTAATGGAATTAATAAAGGATCCAGTCTTTCAGAGGGTAGCTGATGGTGTAAAACCAGATACCAAGAGACGCATAGTTCTGCCCAATGGTACGGTAGAGGAAGGGGTTACCTACCATATATACCGAAATAGCCTCGGGCAGATAGTTTTAGACCCCCAAGTAAGCATACCTGCCTACGAAGCATGGCTGTTCAAAAATCCCGAAGCTCTAGCCTCAGTGACACAGGGATTGTTGGAATCTGCACAAGGTCTTACTAAGAGTCGTGGCTCATTCGCCAAATACGTTAAAGATGCGTCGTAAGCTAGTATATACGAATACTGCAGACCAACAATATGAGGAACTACTAAACGACCCAGCAAAGAAAGGTGTACTAAAGCAAGTACAAAAGACCCTAGGTTTTCTTGAGACAAATGTGCGCCATCCCTCTTTGCAGACCCATGAATACAGTTCCCTTCAGGGTTTTAAAGGCGAAAAAGTCTGGGAAGCATACGCCCAACAGGATACATCGGCAGCTTATAGGGTCTTCTTCCATTATGGCCCAGACATAACTAAGAAGGGAAAACGAATACCAGTTATCACAATTTTTGCAATTACCCCTCATCCCTGAAGACAGAACGTTTCTAATCAGCCAAAGTAACAATTTCCTCTAAAGCCCACACATGATCTGTTACTCCTACTGCCATTGCAGGGGTCTTGCCAAGCGTCTTATGAATCCTTGCGAAGTTATAGTGCATGTAGTGGAGTGCTGAAGCATATTCAAGGTTTTCAACCTCCAGCAATTCGGTTTGCTTGACCCCGCGCTGAAAAGAGTTCACTATGTGCCATCGGGAGGCATTGCTATGTCCAAAATCGAGACCGAACGCAGGGGATGCTCCTTCGTTGTAACGATCAACCGGCCGGAAGTCCGCAACGCCGTGGACGGGGAGACAGCGGGGCTGCTCTTTGAGGCTGTCGAGGCTTTTAGCCACGACGAGAGCCTCGATGTCCTAATTCTCACCGGTGCGGGCGACATCGCCTTCTGCGCTGGGGCCGACCTGAAGGACCTTGAAAGCCTGGTATCGCGCCCGGGTGCCGAGGACTCTGGCCCGATGGGTATCAGCCGCATCACCGACCTCACCAAGCCAACCGTCGCTGCTATTAACGGCTACTGCCTGGCGGGCGGCTTGGAACTGGCCTGCTGGTGCGATTTCCGCATTGCCGCGCGCAACGCCAGCTTCGGCGTCCTTAATCGCCGCTGGGGCGTTCCCCTTCTGGACGGCGGCACGCAGCGCCTGCCCAGAATCGTTGGCCTGGGCAATGCCCTCTACCTGATCGAGACCGGCATGGAGATCGACGCCGACCACGCACTCCACATTGGGCTTGTCCAGGAGGTCGTCACCGAAGGCCAGGCGGTAGCTCGTGCCCTGAAGCTGGCTGAGGCTATCTCCACATATCCGCAGATCAGCCTGCGCAACGACCGCCGCAGCGTGTACGAGGGGCTGTCTCTGCCCCTGCGTGAAGGACTGAAGCTGGAACGAGAGTTCCATCAGGAGAGTCTGGTCGACCCTGCCATGGCCGAAGCCCTTCAGCACTATGCTGCCGGCGAGCGACCGCCGCCACCCCGTCCCCCTGCTTCATCCGACATCTCATAACGCCAAAAGGGCATCTCGTAACCTCTTACACAGTGAAACACAGCGATCTGAGCTAGTGTGTCGACCGCCCAGTCTGCAAACGTTATAATAGGAGGGCCCAGCAGAACAAACCAAAATGAAAAAGAGTGATAAAAGACATATCGCGAGCACCTTGATCAGGCGAATATGGATTATTCTGGGAAGCCTTTTCCTGGGGCTCGGAATTCTTGGGGCACTCTTACCCCTTCTGCCCACCACACCTTTCCTCGTGCTCAGTGCTGCATGCTATGCCAGGGGTTCCGAAAGATTCTACAACTGGCTCCTGAACAACAGGTGGTTCGGGAATTACATCAGGAACTACCTCGAAGGAAAAGGAATCCCGTGGAAGTCGAAGGTTGCAACCATTTCCCTGCTCTGGATAACAATAGGGTGTTCAGCCGCTTTTGCAGTTCACTCTCTGACAATCAGAATCATTCTGATTGTAATAGCCATTGGCGTTACTGCGCATATCCTCTTTATTCACACCTTGAGACAAGGGAAAGAGATCCCTCAGGAGTGACCGTAGCTGCCGACTTACTGTGCTACTCCCGGTGAATACTAAAGTTCAGCACGAAGAACGGCTCGGATCATGTTCTCAGCCGAGAAATCTCCTTCAGAAGGTCCCGCCAGGGAGGTTTCTCTACCAAAAATTTTATCCCGAATGGCACCTGCGGATAGTCCCTGCCCCTCAAGTTGTTTTGCCCTTTGCGACAGGTCCTGGAAATACTCTATGCAGGATTGAAGAGCCTCGCGGCCGTCCTCCACCACTTTGCCCGCAGAAGTGAACAGAATAAGCTTATCAGTTTCGAGGTCAATAAGCTTCCTCATTGACCTCACGGTCTCCGTTATGTCATCCTCCGGTCGGATGGCCATTGGCTCTCGTGAAACAAAAAGGTCACCAGAAAAGCACCAACCTTTGGTTGGCTCTATCAATGCTACGTGTCCCTCACAGTGCCCCGGAGTATCGACCACATCAAAACGGAAATTATCGGTTTCTATCCTATCAGGCAAGGGGTCCACTTGAGTTGGCTCTGGATAACCCCAAACCACCTCGCGATATGGGGGCATCTCCGTAGCTCGGTTGATGAAAGGAATCGATTTGTCAGAGGCAAATATTTTGATGTCAAACCTCTCCATCAGGATATGATTGGCACCAACATGGTCTTCGTGATGGTGTGTGTTTACGGCAAGCTTGAGGTATTTACCGTCCAGGAACTCTGCCAGTTCCTCAGCCGTGTGCCGTCAGCCCGTATCGATGAGCAGCCCTTCAACCAGGTACGCCGCAACCCAGTAAAGCACCTTTCCACCAACCTCACGCCCCATCCTGAGTTGCGTCACCTCGTCAATCTGATTGGCCACAAGCATCCTAGTCTACCCCCAACTTTCCCTGTCTAATCCGACACTCCATAACAACTCAGTATGCAAACCACCAACGGAACTTCCTGAACTAGCCTCCCAATCGCCGGGTTTCAAAAAAGGATGCAACCTGTCCAGGTTATCCTGTCTGGATGGAACTCGTTATCCAGATCAAATCTATCCAGCAAAGCAAGGACATTAATTGCTATCGATTCTAATGATGTCCTTGCTTGGTCGGGAAACGGGCAGGGCTCATCGAACTTAACCCTGCAAACCTCACACAACGCACAGCTACCGCCGATCATCCCCCATACGCCGTCAACCCCCTCCTCTTTAAGGACAGCCTCCAGGCGAAGTATCTTTCTGTGAAAATCTACCTTGGTTTGTCTCACCCCAACAATGTCATTTCTCACATCTACGGGTTTTGAATACTGCAGCAAAACACCCCGCCGGAACGTGCTGAGTCGAGCCCTGATCTCCTCTATTGAACCAACATGAGGCGGACACATGTAGTTGTTACGGTAGTTCCCACACTTGTTCTCATAGCAGTATTCTCTGATTCTTTCTTCCGGAACGAGGAGGTCTGCCTCGAATTCCACACAGGTCTCGATTCCCGATTCCCGCGCAGATTTCAACATCCCTGCCACCAGTTCATCCATGATTCAATCTCTCGAAGTATCCTGCACGCTACTTCCTGCCACCATACACGACATGGAATTCTGCCATGTCTCTATAGTTCTCCGCATATGTGCGGTCCTACGTCTTTTTCAGGGTGTTGCCTCGTTTGGCCTCCGAGACTATCTGGGGCAAATTGGCGATTACCCTCCCCCTCAATCCTCTATACGTTTGCTCGCCCGCAATCAAACCCATCATAATTCCCGCGAAGGTCTCGCTCCTTGAGATCATCTTCACACCAAGCCCCAGCATATTTGGATCGTAAACGAATTCACGGAGTCTGCATGCCTCAACGAGATCCCGATAATAAGCATTTCTCCAAAGAACGTCGAACTTAATCGGGTCATCATCTACGATAGCCTCGGCTGCAAGTTCCGCCCCCCAAAGCGCATAGCGTATGCCTTCACCCAGTATCGGGTCGACATGTCCCGCGGCATCACCTATGAGAATCCAGTTCTTCCCCGAACACGGGATTTCGTAGAACCGGGGATCCCTTGCCGCCGGCACCAGTGCTCCAAAGGAAGAAGTCTTCTCTATATTGGGGCAGTATTCTTCAATGAACCCGTTCAGATACTTCGCCAGGCTCCTGGCCTGCTTTATGTCCAGGCCGACCCCGATGCTCGAATGCGTTTCCCGCGGAAATATCCAGGCATAACCCTTGAAATCATTGAAGAACCTCATGACGTTGTAGTCCCGCTCAACGCCCCTTGCGAAGTAGCCGATACACGCAGCCATATTCTCTCTCTGGATGCGGCCGACAGTCGTCCTGCGCACAACGCTATTTACCCCGTCAGCTCCTACTACCAGCCTTGAGTGGTATTCACTTTTTTCTGTCCTGATAAGCCAGCCAGCCGCTTCTTCCTCGATGCTGCTAACCCTTTCCTCAATCAGTCTCGCACCACTATCTATAGCCGCCTGCAGCAAATAGCCGTCCAGATGCTCCCTCGACACATTCATAATGGTCCGGCCGCCAACCATCGCCTGTTCACCTTCCGGCGATATGAACAGCACCTTATCGACGTATCTATATGAACTGGGAACGCCTTTTAGCAGCGGGAACTTCTCCAAGGCGAAAGGTGTAACACCCCCACCACAGGGTTTTTCACGTGGGTGTGAGTCATCGTAAATGGTGGCTAGGATCCCATTTTGGGCCAGGCAGTAGCCTAAGTATGCCCCCGCGGGCCCACCACCGATGATAGCGATGTCCTCAATCATTTTCCAAAGCTATAGCCTAGCCCACAACCAGATATTTGTCTGAGAATTACGGGTAGGTTGGAGCATCTGCTCCAACTTTGCCCTGAGCAGACGCTCTGGGCTACCCTGCCTGGCTAAAGACCTGGCCATCTTCCTCCCGTCACTTCCAATACCCTGAAGACAGAATATTCGTGCACGCCGAAGTTGTCAAACCTCGGAGCTGCCGCACGGCAACCGCCTCACTTAAAATGTGATAAACTTAGATGAAAGAGATGGAGAGACAGCGTCGATCCCAAGCCTCAAACGTATTGCCCGTCCTCAGAACGAAGGCAGAAGCCAGGCAATACTACGACCGCATAAGTACAATTTATGATTACCTGACGGGAGCGTTCGAACGGAGATTTGCGGAAAGAGCGCTGGAGCGCCTATCTATTAAAGAAGGCGAGAGCGTGCTGGAGATAGGCTTCGGCTCTGGCTACTGTCTGAAGCGAATAGCGTTCTCAACCGATGTAACAGGAAAAGCCCACGGCATCGATATCTCCACGGGCATGTTGAACGTGACGAGGAGGAAGCTGATCAAATCCGGGCTGCTCGACAGGGTGCAGCTCTGCTGCGGAGACGGCAGCAATCTTCCCTATGTCGACAGCGCTTTCGACGCAGCCTTCATGAGCTATACACTCGAACTTTTCGATACCGATGACATCCCGAGGGTGCTCGAAGAAGTGCTGAGAGTTCTAAAGCCAAAGGGCAGGCTCGGGCTCGTAGGCATGTCGAAGGAGAACGGTAAATCGACGATGCTGAGGCTCTACGAATGGGCACACAGGAAATGGCCCAAATACATCGACTGCCGACCCATTTACATCGAGCAATCCCTTAGGGATACCGGGTATGAGATAAGGTCGAGGGAGAAAGCAAAATTGTTCGGGCTGCCAAACGAGATTGTAGTCGCTGTTAAAGCCTAACCGCCGCTTTCGACAGCGAACCTGGCCACCCCGGGAGCTTCCAGGAATTCCCACCTGCCCTGCACGCCAGCATCCAGTGCCGCTACCTCAATGTGCAGCATGGCGATCCCGCAATCCAGCCTCTTGGATACGCCGAAGCTAAACCTTGAGTTGTCTACAGAAACGGTTATTCCGTTTGATTCAATATAGAAGCGCCAGGGCTGCCTGTTGATTGCTGAAGGGGCGATTCTGGCCGCTTCCAGCGCTGGCTTCACCCATTGCGGCCAGTCCGACTGAGCGACACCTGTAACCAATTCTGCCAGGGGCTTACGCCTGTGGTTCCGCCCAAAGCCCGTCATTATTCTTTCCTCCCGCGTGACGTTCTCCACTGCACGACCAACGGGAGTAACTGCCAAAACCCTTTCGTTTTTACCAACGCCAACAACCGATGCGGCGACCTTCGGCCGGAAGAACCCGCCCACCCAGCAGGTTGCCAGGCCCATAGACATTGCCTCCAAGATGACGGCTTCACCTATGTACCCAACCTTCTCCTGGACATAAGGGTCATCCATATCGCCAATGAAAGCGATCAGGGCTGTAGCGCCTTTGATCTTGCCATAGGGGCCTACCGCACCCCTGAAGATTCTATCGGGGGATTCTGTAACCAACTCTGCACGAGCTTGAGGGAAAGGTCTGAATTCTCCACAGACCGTTCTTAGCTGGTCCAATTGGTCTGGCTCCAGTGCGGCAGAATCATACCTGCGCCGCGACCTTCTTAGAGGGATCGCAGCATGCCATCTTGAAAACGGTATCTCCATCTATAACGCTCCCTATTAGCATGATGTCACTTTTTGGACACAACTGCAACATGAGCAGCATTTGGATTCCTGCTTCCGCAGGAACGACACGAGGCGATTGCTTCGCTTCGCTCGCAATGACATGGTGGAACGTTGTTCGGTTGCGCTGCTGGTTTCGTCCACCGTCCTGCGGTTGTGAGGACTCTTTACACCTTATTACAGGGTAGATTGGAGCATCGGCTCCAATCTTATCCGGAGCGGATGCTCCGGGCTACCCACTCCGAACTTCTCACTTTTCACTTCAAAATTTAAAATTCGAATTTACCAGCGTAGAGATTACGTTAGTACAGGCGGTGGGTTTCGCTACGCTTAACCCACCCTACCACTCTACTTCTCCAAGGGAGTGGGGATTGCGGATACCTCTCCCTTGATGGGAGAGGCTAGGTGAGGGTGAATCAATATCTCAGGGCAAAAGGTTTATATCCTATTTTCGGGGCGATGACACGAAGTGCAAGACACACAAAGGAACAGGATAGAACACCTGCCCCTATCATGGGTCCACCGCTCCTCCCAGAATGACGGGACTTCACTTAAAACAACACCTGTCCACCGTGCGTCGGACATCTGAACTGTAGTATATCCATAATTAAGAGGTCATAAAATAAAGGAACATGGGATTAAATTCTTATTACATTTTCTTTACAATCTCACTCAGCCCCCCAATCTCTCTTTTACCACTTCCAGGCACCAGTACCGCTGAGAATTACGTCGCCAACGATACAACCCTCCTCGCCCTGATAGCCCTTGCTCAAGGTGAAAGCCACCGTTCTCCTGTGATCTGAATAGAGACTTCAAGCAGTACGATCACCTTAAGATATAGGATAAAAGTAGGATACCATCGTGACAAGCAATGTATTATACTCGAAGTCCATACGCATTCGAATCGGTGGGGGGAGGCAACGGGGAGGGGCAGTACTGGATGAAGGAGCCATTATGAGCACAGCGCTCCGGCTGGTGAAAGAAAGGGTGAAGAAGGCCGTGGAGAGGGACCGCCGCGCCGAGAGGCACGTGGAAGCGGTCTCCAGACGTCTCTGGCCATGGAACGAGCGGCGGCTCATCGCCCTCGTGGGAATCATGGCCCTGCTGGACTATGCCACCACGTGTGCCGCTTTGGAGTGGAGCGGAAAGGGATACGCCGAGGGCGGGCTGCTCGCCGGCTGGGCCTTGCGTGTAGGTGGATTTGGGTGGCTGTTCCTCGTGGATATGGGCGCTGTGTTCGCCCTCGCACTCTTAGCTATAACTGTCCGATCCCTCTGCTTCAAGCTCGGCTTCAGAGGGTACGGACGAGCTGCCTTTGTGGTCCTGCTGGTACCGTACGCGGTAGTAGCATTCGCCGCCGTCGTTAACAACCTGGTGCTGACATTACTTTAGCTGCCACCCAGGAGCCGGGCCAAAGGCAGGCTATGCCAGTAGACCCCTTCGCTCTAAATCCTCGACAATATCCCCCAACCCGAGTTCCTCAAGCTTAGCCCGCGTCTGCAGGCCCGTCCTGACATCCCATCCCCTTAAGCCATAGTACTCATCCTTAACTTGCTCGAACTTCTCCCTGTCGAGCACCGCGCCCTTTTTGCTCACCACCTCATCCCCCTTCCCCGGTGACAGCAACTCGGGATTATGTAAATCAAACTTCAGAGGCTTGGTGTAGTTGTACTCGGAAATCTTATCGCACGCACGCCCCCTGTGGCCTTCACGGGCAAGTATCGCCCTCTGGAGATTCAATATGCGCTCACCTATCCTGTTGAGGCCATTCTCATCTATATCACCGCCGGTGACTGCGGAGAGTATCCTGCTCTCAACTGTGGGATCACCCACGTGATCCGCAGTATTCCCGGAGAACATGATTGGGAACAAGTAGCTGCAGAGAATCAGGCTATCTTTGGCGTATTCGCGGTCCTGGATCATCTTCGCCGCCAGTGCTTTCCCATCATAACTTGTGAAGTCCACCGCCTCCTCACTCCCCAACAATCTCTTACCGATGGCACGAAGAACATCGTTGGAGACAAACGCCCCATCCTGTTTGTAGACCCACATCAGCCAGAGATTCAGAGAACCCAGCTCGTTCAGCTGGCTCATGGGCTGCCTCGGCTCCATGGCATACAGCAGACCCGTACTGATATACATCCTGGGGCTCTCTATCAAGGCGAAGTGGCCGCTTTCAGTAATGTAGTCGGTGAGCAATTCCTTCGCCCCTTGCCCGACTGCATCGGCTGCCCTTATGGTTCCCTGAGCAAGGACGTCTCCAATGCCCTCCCTCAACCCGATCTTTTTCACCAGAGTCTCTATGAACTCAATGCTCCCTTGCTTTGAGAGGGGAATACCAGTGTTTCCCTCGGTCAGAATACCCGCCTGGTAGCACTTTGCGAGCCACTGCATCATCACGTCAATCTGATGGGTATCCACCCCATATTCATTACAGATCATGTTTGCAAAGAACGGGACCTCGTTCCACTCCCCATAGTATTTGCGAGCCCGCAGTACATAGAAAGTCGCCGAGCCACACATGTATTTGCCCACCTTGCCATTAGATGCCTCATAGGTCGACCTGAAGCAAAACCCGCCCGTGCAACCGTAGCAATAGTCCTTTTTCAACTTCATGCCCTGGTCTGTTCCAGGCGTTATCCCCATACCGAAGCCTCTCCTCAACTCGCGGGCGTAAGCAGCCATCTCCTTATACTTTTGAGGGTCGGCGGCATTTACCTTGCCACTGCCCCTCACCGCGACGGCTTTCAGATTCTTGGAACCCATAACGGCCCCAAGGCCGCTCGAACCACTGGCATCTCTATCAGCGAGGACAGAGGCAAAAGTGACCATGTTCTCCCCAGCGGGGCCGATGGCCACAACCTTTACCGGGCTTCCCAGTTCTTCCTTCAGGATTTCGCGAGTTTCCACCGTGCTCTTCCCCCAGAGAGCAGAGGCATCCCTGATCTCAACTTCCTCGTCCTGTATGAGGATATAAACCGGTTTCTCCGACCTGCCCTGAACCACAAGCGCATCGTAACCAGCGAGTTTGAGCTGGGCACCCCAGTCCCCTCCCAAGTTGCAGTAATTGAAGTATTCCGGGGTAGTAAGAGCAGACTTGCCACAGATCTGCCATCTGGTGCCGCTCACCCCCCTAAACCCGGCCAGGGGACCAAGGGCAAATATCAGCCGGTTTTCGGGATCAAACGCCTTGACCTCCGGCGGCACCTCATCCCAGTAAATCTTGGCGGCGATACCTCTCCCGCCCAGAAACCTGCTGGCATAATCCATGGTCGGCATATGAGTTACGGCTCCCGATGACATGTCGATCCTGAGGATTTTCCCCGCATATCCGTACTGGTCAGTCACTTTTAAATCTCCTGACTCGATAACATTTAACTGTCCTAAATACCAGTATTATAGTAGTGAAGCTCTTTGCATCACTTTGCACAAAACACCTCTCCCTCGACGGGAGAGGTTGGGTGAGGGTGGATTCCCCCTCCCCTTAATCCCCTCCCACAAAGGGAGAGGAGACATAAAGTATATTGTAGCCAATCACCAAAACACAAGTGTTGAGTTCTTCGAACCAAAACTATACGCTACTTTCCTTTGAATAACGGGTCTCTCTTCTCCCAGAGAGAGCTCATTCCTTCCTTGAAATCCTCAGTGCCAAAGAGGATGTTCATTATATAAACCTCATGGTCCATGTGCACTGCCAGATCGTGCTCCTGAAGCCCTCTGTACATGGCAGCTTTCGTCATCGACACCGCCAGCGGTGCGTTTCTGGCGATCTTAGTCGCCATGTCCCTGGCGGCTGACATCAGATTACCATGGGGAACAACCTTGTTCACGAGGCCGATTCTCTCCGCCTCCCGGGCATCGATCAGATCAGCAACAAGCGCCAGTTCCAGGGCTTTAGTCAGCCCAACGGCGCGAGGCAGGAGATAAGTGCCTCCGCCGTCAGGGATGAGGCCCCGTTTCACCTGAATCATGCCGAACTGGGCCTTCTCCGAGGCAACCTTGAGATCGCAACACACAGCCAAAACGAAGCCCCCACCCAGTGTGATACCGTTTACCGCAGCGATCACCGGCTTGGGCGAACTCTGGATTTTAAGTACAACAGTCAGAAGGCTTTTCTCATAGTGAGTTACCTGACGCCCCCTAACGGTGCTCGCCATCGGCGGCAGGTCTTCAGTATCCATCGTTGCCGCCCAGTTGAAGTCAAGCCCAGCGGAAAAAGCAGTGCCCGCGCCGGTCAAGATAATGGCCTTGACTTCCTTATCCCTGGCTGCCTCATCGAACGCCATATCCATCTCGCCCATCATTTCCATGTTGAAGGCGTTACGCTTCTCAGGGCGATTAAGGGTTATCGTCGCCACCCCATCCTCTTTCTCAAGCATAACCATCTTATAAGGCATCTCCTACCTCCCTAACGTTTCTTGAGGACAAAACAGGGCATTATTGTAACACTAGAGGGCGCAATTATTGAAACCGTTTCCTGATGAAGTAAGGGTCAACAGAACAGCAGGGTGGTTAAAACGAAGTGAAACCCACCACAGACCTGAAAGCTGAATGCCTGATTTATTCGGAATTGGTGGGTTCCGTTAACACTTCACCCACCCTACACTAGCTCATTGCTCCAATATGTTCATGTTTACAGCCCCATCTCTTTCAAATCTGGAGCTATTATGAGCTTGGGCCCGGTAAGTGCCTGCACTTCCTCTACTGTCCAACCAGGGGCTACTTCCCTTAACAAAAGTCCTTCGGGTGTAACCTTGATAACAGCCAGGTCGGTTACGACCAGGTCTACACACTCCTTGCGGGTGAGGGGATAGGTGCACTCCTTGACTATCCGGGGCTTTCCCTCCCTGGTGTTGTGCTCCATGGTAACGATCACCCTTTTCGAACCAAAGGACAGATCCATTGCACCACCTATGGTACCGCCATGGGCACCTCCAGTGCTCCAGTTGGCGATGTCCCCTTTCTCCGAAACCTGAAGAGCCCCTAGAATGACTATCATACGACCGCTTCTTATCATGACAAAGGAGGTGACGACATCGAACACAGACATCCCGGGCGCAGGAACCCAAAACCTTCCGATGGCATCGTGATAGTGGAAATCTGCCTTTTCTGGCTCGTCTGGGCTTACCAGGGGGCCATAGCCCATAGCACCATTCTCAGTATGAAAGATAACGCCCTCGTCTGCATAGTCAGCACAATGATTGGGAATGCCTAATCCCAAGTTGACGTAGTCGCCGTCCTTCAATTCCTTTGCCGCCCTCTTCGCTATGCCGTTTCTATCAAGTCTCTGTTTCATCTTCTAGCCTCCCTTAGAGTCTCAGATCGCTGCCTACCCGAACATCAGCTTCCGCGCGGGCTCGATCGAATGCAACTCGTGTATCAATTCTCTCAGCTTCCGTGCAGTGGCCAACCCGTCTTCAGGGATCTCCACGATGCGGTCAACAAATATTCCCGCGGTTATGACGTGCTCAGCATCGATCTCACCTATCTCTACCAGTTCATCCACCTCAACGATAGTGAAATCGGCCGCCATCGCCATCACCGGGCCGTCTCCCCTGAAAACCCCCTTGTAGACCGTATTGCCCAGCCTGTCCGCCTTATGGGCTGAGACGAAGGCGTAATCAAGCCTTATCGGTTTCTCGAAGATGTACTCCTTGCCATCGATAACCCTCTTCTCCTTCCCTTCCTCCACAACAGTCCCTACGCCAACAGGGTTGTAGATGCCACCCAGGCGGGCAGCACCGGCGTAGAGCCTCGAAGACATGGTACCTATGGTGGTCTGCTCCACCTCCAGTCCCTTTTCCACGTATTCCTCTACAAAAGCCGTGCCACCTAGATGCGCGATACCTACCACAGGGGTTATAAGCTTCTTCATCTGGGGGAGCAGGACTGAGGGCATGGTAGACTTGTCCTCGCCGAAAATCATGGGTATGAAGCAGTGGGTGACAACGGTGAGGTCCTTCACGCCCTTCCTCTTGAGAGCAGCGATCAGGTTCTGGGGAGTGGCAGCGATCGCCCAGGAATCCATGCCGATACAGGCACCATCAGGGATGTCCGCCACTGCTTCATCGAAACTGCTAAATACCTTGTTCCGCATCTATAACGCCTCCTTTCAATTAGCCCTCTATAGCTTTCTCGCCATCGCCGCACAACATTGCTCCACCCATGATTGCCAGCGGAATGTTGTCGTCAGCGAGGTTGTCATTATTCTAGCATGTGTGTCAATGATTGCAGAACTCCGCAACACCTTGTGCTGCGCAAGGTCATCATAAACAAACCAGCACGGGAAAGTGAGTATTGATATTCGATGATAATCCAGCTATATTTGTTCAGTCCAGTAAATAATCGTTGTCGAAGCGATGAGTACCGACGCACAAACTATTGCTATCGCCATAGTTTCCGCCTACCTCATGGGATCTTTTCCCGCAGCCTACATCGTCGCACGTCTCAGGAAGGGGGTCGACATCCGCGAAGTGGGCAGCCGGAACATGGGTGCCACGAACGTTCTCTATGAGGTAGGGATACCAGAGGGCCTTCTGGTTTTCTGTGTGGACGTGGGCAAAGGCGCAGCAGCGGTCATGCTCGCCCGCTGGCTCGGGGCATCTTTTGTGATTCAGCTTGCTGCTGGAGGAGTTTCGATGCTAGGACACGCCTTCCCTGTGTTCCTCAAGTTCCGTGGAGGGAAGGGGGCAGGCGCATGCCTCGGAGCCTTCGCCTCCCTTATGCCCCAGGCTATTCCGTACTATTTCGGCCTCTTCGTAGTATTACTGCTTATTAGCCGCTCCACTACTCTAAGCTACGGTACGGCGTTGCTCAGCGTTCCCTTTATGGCCTGGCTGATATATCATTCGTCAGACCTGATCATATTCACGGTGGTGATGCTGCTGGTACTGGTTACACGATACCTTCCCAGAATAAAAGAGATGCACGCAAGGGCCGGCGGCTGGCGCGGTATGATCTTTCGCCGCAGCTTGAAGGAGCGATTCTAGGCAGATGACAGCAGTGACCCAACCGTCTACACAAAGAGTCGTTTGCAATTACATGGCTTAATTATCACAGTATTCGTATACTGGATACCTACTACCAACCAAGCTCGAAACTGTGGGAGGAGAAAGCGTCGAAGGAAAGGAATAAAGGATTATGGATAAGGGTAAACAAGAAGCTGTCCTGAGCGGCTACCGCATCCTCGACTTAACCAACGACAAGGGGCACTACTGCTCCAAGGTCCTCGCTGACCTCGGGGCAGATGTCATCAAGATCGAACCGCCCGGGGGAGACCCTTCCCGAAACATCGGCCCTTTTTACAGGGATATCCCCGATCCTGAAAAAAGCCTCTACTGGTGGGCCTACAATACCAGTAAAAGAGGCATAACACTGAACCTGGAATCCGACCAGGGCAAGGACATCTTCCGAAGACTGGTCAAGAATGCCGATGCTGTCGTGGAATCCTCTCCACCCGGCTACATGGACAGGCTGGGCTTAGGCTATACGGCGCTCAGTGAAATCAACCCGGATATAGTTGTAACCTCAATTACCCCCTTCGGACAAACGGGCCCCTACAAAGACTGGAAAGCTGACGATCTTGTGGGTTGGGCAATGGCTGGTCAGGCATATGTTACCGGGGACGACGACCGTCCTCCGTGCCAGATCAGCTTCCCCCATGGTTACCTTGTTACAGGCAGCCATGCAGCCTCAGGGACGCTGGCGGCACTTTACTATCGAGAGTGCTCGGGAGAGGGACAGCACGTTGACGTCTCTATGCAGGAAGCAGTGTTATGGACAACGCTTTTACTTGTCCAGTTCTGGGACATAATGAAGATCAACCTGTTTCGCGCGGGTTCCAGACGATCGATGGGCACCGCTTTATTCAGACTTGCCTTTCCCTGCAAAGACGGCCATGTAGGCTTCCTGGTAGCTGGTGGACAGCTAGCTTCGATCACAATGCCGCCCTTGATAAAATGGATGGCAGAAGAGGGAATGCTCGGTGCATTCGAGGATAAAAAGGACTGGGAAGCCAGGGATTGGATTGAGAAGGTAGATGCCATGGCATTGACTCAAGAAACAGTCGATGCCTGGGAAAACAGCCTGTTAAATTTCTTTGCCACCAAGACAAAGACTGAGATATACGAGAAGGCGCGCGAGAAAAGCATGATAATTTATCCCGTAAGCACCACCAAAGACCTGGCGGAGAACGTCCAGCTTAAGACAAGGGATTTCTACGTGGGAGTAGAACACCCGGAACTAGGGGAGACCATTACTTATATGGGCTCACCTTACAAGATGACCGTTGATTCCTGGAGTATCAGGAGACGCGCCCCGCTGATAGGGGAGCACAATAAAGAGATATACGATGGGGAGCTGGGCCTGTCCCAGGCGGATATGCGCCTGCTCAAGGAGGCTGGAGTCATTTGAGCTACCCTGGAAGCACGAGAAGAGGAGGCAACAGATGGCGAAACAGCGCATATTTGAAGGGTTAAAGATCGCCGATTTCACCTGGCTGGGGGTGGGGCCCATCGCTATGAAATTCATGGCTGAAATGGGTGCAACGGTGATCCATATCGAGTCCCATACCAGGCCTGATATCTGTAGGGTATCACCTCCTTATAAAGACTGGCAGCCGGGTATAAACAGAAGCGCCTTCTTCGCCGTCTACAACGACAGCAAATACGGCATAACCCTTAACCTGAGAATGCCCCAGGCACAGGAGGTCGCCAAAAGGATAATTAACAACTGGGCGGATGTGGTCGCTGACGCACACCTCCCCGGGGTTATGGAAAGCTGGGGCCTGGATTACGAGACTCTGAAAAAGGAGAAGCCGGACCTCATCCACGTCGCCACTGCCTTGCAGGGCAAAACAGGTCCCTACGGCAAGATGCCGGGGCACGGTATGGTCGGGGTATCGCTGTGCGGCTTTACCCAGCTCACCGGATGGCCCGATAGAGAGCCGACCGTGCCTTTCGGAGCCCTTACTGATTTCCTGACCTTCCCACACATGGTGACTGCCCTTATTGCAGCGCTCTTATACCGAAAAAAGACGGGCAAGGGGCAGTACATCGAAATTTCCCAACTGGAATGCAGCGCTCAATATCTGGCACCGCCTATCATGGACTACATGATAAACGGGCGAATTTTAACGCGCATGGGTAACCGCAGCCCCCACGCCGCACCCCATGCCGTTTACCGCTGCCGGGGCGAGGGTGAGAAGTGGTGCGCCATTGTTGTAAGCAACGAGGAGGAGTGGGACAACTTCTGCAGAGCTATCGGCAATCCGGAGTGGTCTAGAGACACCAGGTTCGCCACATTTCAGGCCAGGAAGGAGAACGAGGAGGAGTTGGACTTGCTGGTGGAGGAATGGACGACCGAGCATTCTCCCGAGGAGGTAATGCGGCTTCTCCAGGAGGCCGGTGTGGCGGCCGGGATGGTGGAGAGCGGCGAAGACCTGGTTGCAGACCCCCAGTTGAACCACCGCGGCACCCATGTCATTCTCGAACATCCCGAGATCGGGCAGCACATCTACCAGCCTCCACCTTATCGCTTCTCGAAGACACCTCATGAGCTTACCATGCCAGCCCCATGCCTGGGCCAGCACAACGAATACGTTCTAAAAGAGATATTGGGAATGTCCGACGACGAGGTCGCAGACCTGCTCATAGCCGGCGCCCTCGAATGAACCAGGTTAGCGCCTGGGCATTCCGCGAAAGAGAAAGGAGTAAGAAATGGCAGGAAATCCTCTTAGGACCACGTTATGCGACATGCTGGACATCGAATACCCTATCATCCTGGCCGGGATGGGTGGTATGGGAGGCCCTGTGTCCGGGCCAGAGCTTGTAGCAGCAGTATCCAACGCAGGGGGACTGGGTGTCCTGGGCTGTGCTTTCCTGTCCCCTCAAAAGGTCGAGTCCATGATAAAGAAAACGAAGAGCCTCACCGACAGACCATTTGGGGTGGATACGATAATACCAGCGGAGGTCCCGCTAACAGGGACCACGGCAGAATTTAAATCCGAATTGCCGTCCGTTACCACAGATGAGCCTGATGTCATTGAGAAGCTGAGAAGGGAATTGGGAGTGCCTGTGCCCAGTGGTGGAAAAGGATATCTTTCCGAAATGGCGGACGATACAGTTTGGTCCCAGGAAGCATTCAAGGAGCAGGTCGAGGTCATTATCGAGCACCGGGTTCCGGTCTGGGCCGTGGGGCTGGGAGACCCGGCGCCATGGACAAAGGCCTGCCATGACAAGGGCATCAAAGTAATCGGCGTAGTGGCAAGCGTGCGGGGGGCCCGTCGCCTGGTTAAAAGCGAAGTGGACATCATCGCGGCTTCGGGAGCAGAGGCAGGAGGTCACAACAGCAGGATCGGTACGATGGTTCTAACCCCCCAGGTGGTAGATGCTGTTTCACCGGTTCCCGTAGTGGCTGGGGGAGGTATAGGCGATGGCAGGGGGCTTGTCGCAGCACTGGCGCTTGGGGCTGTCGGAGTATGGTGTGGAACCGCGTTCCTCAGTACCTCCGAAGCCATCTTCGAGGATTATCATAAGAAGATGATACTGGAAAGCACCGAGGATGACACAGTGGTGTCGAAAGTGATAACGGGCAAACAGGCAAGGTATCTGAAAAACAGGCTGATTGCTGCCTGGGATAAGGAGGGATTGCCCACATTGCCCATGCCAATGCAACCTATCGCTATCATACCTATACTGGATGGAGCATACGAGGCGAATATGGCAGACATAGTTCCTGCGCCCGCAGGCCAGATAACGGGGATGATCAAGGAGTTGAAGTCTGCGAAGCAGGTTGTCGAGGAGATGGTGGAGGGGGCCAAGCGAATCTTAGCGGGACTCTCGAATTGATTTCGTCTCTGTTCGACGATAATTTCGCTCAATGCGGATGTTATCATCCACATCATGATTAAATCCGAATATAGAGCCTCAAGTTACTAATTTATTTGGGGATGATAACATCCCCAAGGAGCATTGATATAACTTAGAGACTCTATCGAGAATCTTGACAAGCACTGGGGGTTTTGGTAGTTTATGTAGCATCGTGTAGCGAAATGTAGTCTTATGTCCTCTTCTACACTAACCGCCGAGTTTCTACTAGGATTTCTGGAAAGCTACCCCGCTGCCCTAAGCGTGTTCGAGTTGGACGGCACGATGGTATACGTCAATGAACACGGCTGCGACCTTCTCAGGAAATCAAAGACGGAACTTATAGGCACGCATGTACAGGATTTCGTAGCCAACCCGGCATTAGTGGAGGGATTCATCGGCCGAATCATACTAAAGGGATACCTGGAAGGTAAGGTGAGCATCACGCAGAGCGATGGCAACACTGTCAATGTTCGCCTTGCCGGAATACTGGTCAAGGACACTATGGGTAAGCCTATGGGCATTGTGGGAATGGCTCGCGGGGCGACTACCGAGTTGGACCAAAGCAGCGAGGTAGAGTCAGCCGTACACCGCATACTCAGTCAATTGCCGGACTCCCGAATGCTGACCGTCGAAGAGGTCGCTAATGAGCTGAGGGTGAGCAGGGAGACTGTTCGTCGCTGGGTGAGGAGCGGGCAATTGCCCTGCATCAAGCTGCCCCGGGGTATCCGCATACCCAGCGAGGTCATAAAGGATTTGATACGCACAAATCTCCGACAGGAAGCAGTCTAGGAGAACGGCGTAGCATAAGAAGCATATGTGAATATATTTATGCCACTAAATTTAAAGGAGGTGATTCGATATAGCAGGTTGCATATAGAAATGGAGAGGAACCATCTGGAATCATATTTACGGAGGTAAATTGAAATGGCGTTAAGTGAAAAGGATAGGGCATTGATAGGCAAGGAGTCCGAACCTGTCCATGCCCCGGACGAGGTGTCCAAATCGATGATCAGGCACTTTTGTGAGATGATGGAGGACCCGAACCCTTTATACACCGATGAGGAGTACGCTAAGAACAGCAAGTATGGTGGCATTATTGCGCCTCCCCAGATGTTAATGGTGTGGTGCATGCCCCGGATGTGGCCCTTTCCTGAGTTCCCCTGGATCCCCATGGCGGAACTCGATCTCCCCGGTGTGGACACCTGGATTGCTACAGATATGATCCATGAGTTCCACAAGCCGGTGCGCCCGGGCGACAAACTATACTACATCATGAAGCTTGACAGCGTATCTGACATGAAGCGGACACGCATCGGAGAGGGTCACTTCATCACCACGACCCAGACTTACTATAACCAGAATAAGGAAATGGTGGGTCGAGAAGTCAGGACCGTGTTGAAATACAAGCCAAATGAATAAGGCAAAGGAGGCTAATTATGCCCCAGAATATTGTTTATTGGGACGATGTAACAGAAGGTCAGGATATTGGCTCCTACTCGCTGGAAATGACAGCGGTTAAGATCAGCGGCGGGGCCTGGGCTACGAGAGACACTAACCCGATACACCATGACAAGGATTTTGCTCAAAAGGCACAGCAGAAGAATGTGATCGTCAACATCATGCACTCCGAAGGTATATTGTCCCGGCTGGCGACCGACTGGAGCGGTCCCGAAGGTGAGATGAAGAAGAACCGATTCAACATCGAGGGGAATTGCTGTGCCGGCGATACGATGACGGTGTCGGGCAATGTCATCAGGAAATGGGTCGGGGGTGAGGACGAAGGGTACCTGGCAGGCATGCACCTGGTGGAGCTACAGGTTAACTCCGTAACCCAGGACGGCCCTTTCTGTAATGCTCAGATTACCATGGCTCTGCCTACCAAGAGTTGACGAACTGAGCGGGTAAAATTTGATGCTCTTGTGTGGCATTACTTCCAAATAGAAGGAGGGCCTGAGAATTGACTGATACTTTAAAGGACAAAGCATGCATCGTCGGCATTGGAGAAACGGAGTTCTCCAAGAGCTCCGGTCGCAGCGAGATGCGCCTGGCTCTGGAGGCAATAACGGCAGCCTGCGAAGATGCCGGGATAGGCCCCAAGGAGATCGATGGAATAGTAAGGTTCTCCGTGGATGGCAACCAGGTCGATGAGATAGCAAGGAATCTCGGCCTCGATAACGTGAGGTTCTTCCCCGAGGTCTTCTTCGGCGGCGGCGCTGGTTGTGGCATCGTGCAAATGGCGGCCATGGCAGTCGCACTGGGCAAGGCCAAATACGTGGCGTGCTTCCGGGCGCTCAACGAACGCTCCGGTTTCCGCTACGGGCAAATGGGCGCGTTTATGCCAATGGCGGGGCACTTCCAGTATTCCATACCATTTGGCCTGATGGCACCAGGATCCATGGTCGCGATGATGGCTCAAAGACACGCATACAACTATGGTACCAAGACCACTGACTTCGGCGAGGTGGCTGTTGCCTTCAGGAAGCATGCTAACATGAACCCCAAGGCTATGATGTATGGAAGGCCTCTGACGCTTGAGGACCACGCTAATGCCAAGATGATCGCCTATCCGCTGCGCCTGTTTGATTACTGTCAGGAAAGCGACGGGGCTGTTGCCCTGATTGTGACCTCACCGGAACGAGCGAAGGACCTGAAGCAAAAGCCAGTCTACATAATGGCTGCCGAACAAGGTATGGGTAGCTGGATGGAGATGATGACCAGCTATCAGCGCGAGAACATCGCCGATCTGGAGGAGTATACCCGCCTGGCTCCGCATTTGTGGAAGGAAGCGGAGATAGGGCCTGAAGACATCGATTGCGCCCAGCTCTACGATGCCTTCACTCCACTAATCGTGATGCAATTGGAGAGCTTTGGCTTCTGTAAGCTCGGGGAGGGCGGCCCGTTCGTAAGAGACGGAGCCCTGCAAATAGGTGGCAGACTTCCTACCAATACTAGTGGAGGTTGCCTCTCCGAGGCGTATATCCACGGATTGAATCAAATCTCTGAGGGTGTGCGCCAGATAAGGGGCACCTCACTGGTACAGGTACCCAATTGCAAAAATGTGCTGGTTACCGCCGGTAGCGGCATCCCCACCGGCGCATTGGTTCTGCACTCACTATAGAGGAGGCGACACATGACTGACGTACCGAGGCTGGCCCCCTGGCCAGGTCCGATAAACCAGGAGTTCTACGATGGTCTGAACCGGCACGAGCTACTGCTGCAGAAGTGCAAGGACTGCAGCAAGTTCCGCTTCTGGCCAATTGAGATGTGTCCGTTCTGTAACTCTTTCAACTACGAGTGGGCTCGCTGTAGCGGTAAGGGCACCGTGCATAGTTATATCGTCCAACATGCGACTATGCCGTACCCCTGGGTAGTCCTGCTGGTAGAACTGGAGGAAGGCCCCCGCCTGGTGACCCACGGGCTTATGGAGCCAGAGGAGGTGTATATCGGCATGCCGGTGGATGTAGACTACGAAAAGATCACAGACGAGATAACACTTCACGCGTTCAAAAAAGCTGAGAGTTAGCCAGCGATTTAGCGGAAGGGCTGAACAGCTAGCCGCGGAATAAAAGGAGGCCGCAAATGGCTTACAAGTCGCTTATCCTGGAGAAGGAAGGGCCTATCGCAATAGTAACCCTGAACCGTCCCGATGCGGGTAATTCTTTCGATTTCAGGTTGATGGTGGAGTTCGATGACGTGATTAGAGTGGTAGGCGATGACCCCGACGTCAGAGCGGTGATCATTACCGGGGCCGGCAAACATTTCTCCACCGGCATAGACCTCAGCATGTTTACGGATGCGGAGGGACTCGTTGAAAAAGAAGGCGACGGGGCAGACATTTCTCCAGCTCCGGATGATCAGACCTACGGCAAGGGAACTATCGTGGGCGGCGCTATCAGGATAATGAACATGAGCAAGCCAGTGATCGCTGCCATCAACGGAGCGGTAGCTGGCGCGGCATTCTCTTTAGCCCTGGCCTGTGATATCCGGATTGCCTCTGACAGGGCAAGATTTGGCATGGTGTTTGTGAAAAGAGGGATCGTTCCCGATACCGGTGGCTCTTTCAACCTTCCTCGCATTGTTGGACTTCCCAAAGCCTGCGAACTGATACTTACCGGCGACACCATCGATGCTGCGGAGGCGGAGCGAATAGGACTGGTGAGCAAGGTTGTCCCGCATGAGGAGCTAATGACAGCGGTAAAAGAACTGGCCGGGAAAATAGCGAAGAATCCACCGCTGGCAGTAAAAATGGCCAAGGCTGATCTCCACAGCGCGATGGCAGAGACAGATATCATAGAGCAAATGAAGCGTGAGGAGGCATCTCAGTCCGTGCTCCTTAACACGAAGGATTTCGTAGAAGCTGCAACGGCGTTCCTGGAAAAGCGCGAGCCACAGTTCAAAGGCAAGTAACCGATGGACTATCCTTTCTCTATTTGCAATCCATCACGCCAATTCTTATCGGCACTGTAGAGAACGAGAAATAGTGCTTTTTCTTATAGCGGCTTTGTATGTCATTACACGTACTGTCATTCCTGCAGAAGCAGGAATCCAGGCAGGGGGTGTGTATTCCCACCTGCGCGGGAGTCCGTCATGCCGATTGCAATCGGTATTATAAAGGACAAAGATGGTTGGCCTAAGAATGCTTGTAGCAAGCGGTGGGGGTCGCTGCGCTGTACACACGCTACGAACTGAAACGCATTGGCGCAGGTTGGCCGACATCGGCCAACCTGCCCGCCTAAAACTGCTAAACCTGTATCTTCATAGCAATGCCAAGGGGAAGGGCGTATCCAAGCATATCAAGAGTTTATTTTCGCACAATGGCTGAATCGGTTTGAAGAAGGAGTCCAAGTGACTGGCAAGATCAAGACCAGGGTCACAGAGATTCTGAGGGTGAAGTATCCCCTGATTATGGGAACAATGGGGTACCAATCTAATGCAGAGTTCGTAGCGGCAGCGGCGAATGCCGGTATATTCGGATGCCTTGCCTCTATCATGTCTCCTACGAGTCAGGCGCTCCGAGAAGAGATTCGAAAGACAAAAAGCCTGACCGATAAACCGTTCGGGGTAAACATTAACCTGTTCCCTATGATAAGCCCGGTGCCCATTGAAGAGTATACCGACGCTGCGATTGAAGAGGGCGTCCCTGTAATCGAAACCTCGGGGCGCAGCCCTGCAGACCTGGTCGAGCGCATCAAGAAGGCCAACGTCACTCTGATGCACAAGTGTGTC
>Ga0209498_1000149_pt1 | contig 40418 bp, 35 predicted proteins | sample WalLakDeSediment_FD_184131 | JGI IMG/M metagenome (GOLD analysis project Ga0209498, IMG submission 184131) | Lake sediment microbial communities from Walker lake, Nevada to study Microbial Dark Matter (Phase II) - Walker Lake 11/02/13 Deep... | ecosystem: Environmental > Aquatic > Freshwater >... | reverse complement strand
GAGTTTCTCGAGGCCACGCAAGAGGTATTCCCAGGCATCCTGGTGCAGTTCGAGGACTTCGCGAACCACAATGCCTTTCGTCTGCTGCAGGACTACCGAGACCGTCTCCCCTGTTTCAACGACGACATCCAGGGCACGGCGGCGGTGACGCTGGCGGGGATCCTGTCTGCGCTTCGGGTGACCCATCGCCCCCTGCGTGAACAGACCTTCCTGTTCCTGGGTGCCGGCGAGGCGGCCACGGGCATCGCCGACCTGCTGGTCTCCGCCTTGGTGGCGGAGGGCATGGAGGAGGCAGCCGCGCGGCGCCGCTCCTGGATGGTCGACTCGCGGGGCCTGGTGGTGCGGGGCAGGCAGGCGCTGGCCGAGCACAAGCGCCCTTATGCCCATGAGCATCCACCGGTCGTCAGCTTCCTCGAGGCGGTGCAGGTGCTGCGTCCGACGGCCATCATCGGCGTCGGTGCGGTGCCGGGTGCATTCACCCGCGAGGTCATCGAGACGATATCGCGCCTGAACGACCGGCCGATCGTGTTTGCGCTCTCCAATCCAACGTCCCGGGCGGAGTGCACGGCGGAGCAGGCCTACGCCTGGTCCGGAGGCCAGGCATTGTTTGCCTCCGGTAGTCCGTTCGACCCGCTGGACGTCGACGGTCGGCACTTCGTGCCGCGCCAGGGCAACAACTCGTACATCTTCCCGGGCGTGGGCCTCGGGGCGGTTGCGGTCCAGGCCTCGCGTGTCACCGACGGCATGTTCATGGTCGCGGCCCGGATGCTTGCCGAAACGGTGCGCGATGAGGATCTTGCGCAGGGTAGCTTGTTCCCGGCGCTTTCGAGAGTGCGCGAGGTCTCCACACGGATCGCCGTAGCGGTCGCCGAGATCGCCTTCGCCGAGGGGCTTGCGGGAATCGAGTGCCCGCCCGATCTGGAGGCCTGGGTCCAGGCACAGATGTATGACCCGGAATATGTAAGCTACGTTGCCTGAACCCCTGTCCGGCACGCCCAAAGCGGCGAGTGAGGGTGGATCGCTCGGTCGATTGTCTACCCCGGGCTTGCTAGGTCGGGGGGTGGTGCCTAAACTGCTTGCCCCTGCGTGAAACGCTTGGCGAACCAAACGCGGGTTTCACGTTCATAAGCCTGTACCGATAGTGGGAGTCACAGTAAATGCCCTGGAACGAACCGGGAAACAACCAGCGCGATCCCTGGAGCGGCGGTCAACGCGGCGGCGGGAGCGGTGGTGGCGGGCAGCGTCCGCCCGATCTTGAAGAAATGATGCGCAAGGTCACCCAGCAGATCAACAGCCTTTTTGGTGGCGGTGGCAGCGGCAGTTCCGGCGGCGACGGCGGCTCGAGCATGGGTCGCCATTCCAAGGCCGTGGTGAGCCTCGCGATCATCATCGCGGTGGTGGTGTGGCTGGCCTCCGGCTTCTACATCGTCAGCGAAGGCGAGCGGGGCGTGGTGTTGCGCTTTGGTGCCTTCCAGCAAGTCACGACCCCCGGTCCGAACTGGCATCTGCCGTTCCCGTTCGAGCGTGTGGAGGTCGAAAACGTCGACAGCATCCGTACCCTGCAGAACCGGGCGCTGATGCTGACCGCCGACGAAAACATCATCGACGTCGACATCGCGGTGCAGTATCGCGTGCTGGATCTCGTCGACTTCAAGTTCAACGTGCGCAATCCGGACGTCACCGTGCAGCAGTTGATGGAATCGGCCATCCGCGAGAGCGTAGGGAAGAGCAGGTTGGACTTCATCCTGGGTGAGGGCCGTGGCGAGATCGCGATCAGCGCGCGCCGGACCCTGCAGCAGGCCCTGGACTCCTACGGCGCGGGGTTGATGGTCACGGCCATGTCGATGCAGCAGGCGCAGCCGCCCGAGCCGGTGCAGGAATCCTTCGCCGACGCCATCCGTGCCCGTGAAGATGAGGCGCGCTTCCGGAACGAGGCCGAGGCCTATGCCAATGGCCTGATCCCGCGCGCGCGCGGTCAGGCGGCCCGTATCCTGGAAGAAGCCGAAGGCTACCGGGATCAGACGATCGCAAGGGCCGAGGGTAATGCCTCCCGCTTCTCGCAACTGCTTGCGGAGTATCAGGTCGCGCCAAGCGTGACCCGCCAGCGTCTCTATATCGAGGCGGTGGAGGCGATCTTCCAGGAATCGAACAAGGTGATACTGGACGTCGGGCAGACCAACAACCTGATGGTGCTGCCGCTCGACCAGTTGCTGCGTGGCACCGGCGCGGGCGTACTCCCGGGTCCGACCCCGGAACCGCTGGACGGCACGCGCGGTACCTTTGGCATCAGCACGCCCAGCGCGGGCATGAACCGACCGGCGGCCCAACGGCCTGATCCGCGTGCGCGGGAGGTGCGCTAATGTTTCGCATAGCAGGTATCGCCGCAATCGTAGCGGTCATCTTGATCGCCCTGTCCACCTACACGGTGGACGAGCGTGAACGCGTCATCCTCTTCTCGCTCGGGGAAGTGCGCAAGGTTGACCTCGAGCCGGGTCTGCACCTGAAGTTCCCGTTGATCAACAACGTGCGCTTCTTCGAAGCCCGGATCATGACGCTCAACATCCCACCGGACCGCTTCCTGACCAGCGAGGCCAAGAACGTCATTGTGGACTTCTACGCCATGTGGCGCATCGATGATGTCGGGCAGTTCTTCCGGGCCACCCGCGGCGACGAGCGCAACGCCGAGGAACGGCTGGCGCAGATCCTTCGTGACGGCATGCGGAACGAGTTCGCCCGCTTCGAACTGGCCGAGGTGGTGGCCGGCGAGCGCCTGACCATCATGGGCGCCGTGCGCCAGGAGGCCCTGGAGACCGCGCGCGAGCTGGGTGTAACCCTGGTCGATGTGCGTATCCGCCGCATCGACCTGCCGGACGAGGTATCGGAATCGGTGTATGATCGCATGCGCGCCGAGCGTCAGCGGGTTGCCCAGGACTTCCGGGCCCGCGGTCAGGAGGAGGGAGAGCGCATCCGCTCGCGTGCCGACCGTGACCGTACCGTCATCCTGGCGAACGCCTTCCGGGAGTCCGAGGAGATTCGCGGTGTCGGCGACGCGGGGGCCACCGAGATTCTGGGTCAGGCCTTCGGGGCGGACGAGGACTTCTTCCGCTTCCACCGCAGCCTGATCGCCTACCGCAATTCGCTGTCGGGTGAGCGCAGTACCTTCGTGATGGATCCGACGTCGGACTTCTTCCGGTACTTCAAGGATCCGGAAGGGGTGAACGATCCGCAGAGTCCATGACGGCTTCTTGAGTGGCATGGTCGGACTTGGCAGCAGCGTTCGCGCTGCTGCTTGTCTTTGAGGGGCTCCTGCCGTTTCTGGTGCCGCGCCGTTACCGGGAATACCTCCAGGAGGTTGCCCGGCTGCCGGAAGGGACGTTGCGGCTGTTCGGGCTCATCTCGATGCTGCTCGGCCTCGCCCTGCTGGCCTGGGTGCGTGGCTGAGTGAAGCACTGTTGATACAGGGAAAATGATGACCGACGTGAACCGGTGGCTGCTTCCGGATGGACTCGAGGAGGCCCTGCCTGTCGCAGCGCGGCGCCTGGAGGCCTTGCGCCGCGCGATCCTGGATCAGTTCGATGTCTGGGGCTATGACCTAGTGATTCCGCCGATGGCGGAGTACCTCGATTCCCTGCTCACCGGCGCCGGGCGCGAACTGGACCTGCAGACGTTCAAGCTTACCGACCAGCTCACCGGCAAGCTGATGGGGCTGCGGGCGGACCTCACGCCGCAGGTGGCGCGGATCGATGCCCATCGCCTGCGCGAGGAGGGCACGTCCCGGCTCTGCTACGTCGGAAGCGTGCTGCGCACCCGCGCCGATGAGTGGTCCGGCTCGCGCAGTCCACTGCAGGCCGGGGCTGAACTGTTCGGGCACGACGGTCTCGACAGCGACGTCGAGATCCTCCGGCTCATGCTGGCCACCCTGGATCGATGTGGCGTGCGCGGTGCCAGTATCGACCTGGGCCATGTGGACATCTACCGCTCGCTGGCGCGGATGGCGGGTTTCGACAAGGGCCGTGAACAGGTCTTCTTCGATCTCCTGCAGCGCAAGGCCATCCCCGAGATCGACGAGACGCTCGCCGCGTGGCAGCTGGATGCCGAAGTGGCACAGCTACTCCGCGCGCTGGTGGACCTCAACGGGGGACCCGAGGTTCTGGTCCAGGCCCGCGGCATGCTGGCGGCGGCGCCCGTGCAGGTGAAGTCCGCGCTGGATCACCTGGCAGCCGTGATCGAACGCCTCGAGGCCGTGCATCCCGACCTCGATGTCCACGTGGATCTCGGCGAGTTGCGCGGGTACTCCTATCACACGGGCCTGGTCTTCGCGGCATTCGTGCCGGGCTCCGGCCAGGAAATCGCGCGCGGCGGCCGCTACAATGAAATAGGCAGCGTATTCGGTCGCGCGCGAGCCGCGACTGGCTTCAGCACTGACCTGAGGCTACTGCTGCGCCTGGTTCCGTCATGGACGGAGCCGCGGCGCCAATGTGTGCTTGCGCCGGTGGAGGGGGATGCCGGTCTGGAATCCGCGATCGCGGATCTGCGTGCCAGGGGGATCCGGGTGCGCCGCCTGCTTGCGGGCGAATCCGGAGAAGCATTGACGCAGGGCCCACGCTTGCAGAAGCGTGGCCATGAATGGAATGTCGAGGAGCCGTAGGCCAATGGGACGATTCGTAGTAATTCTGGGGAGTCAGTGGGGTGACGAGGGCAAGGGGAAGGTCGTCGACCTGCTGACCGAAAACGCCGCGGCGGTGGTGCGCTTTCAGGGTGGACACAACGCCGGCCACACGCTTGTGATTGGTGGCCAGAAAACGGTGCTGCACCTGATTCCCTCCGGCATCATGAGGGCCGGTGTCGAGTGCCTGGTCGGTAACGGCGTGGTGCTGTCGCCGACGGCGCTGCTGGAGGAGATGGACATGCTCGAGGCGCGAGGGGTGCCCGTGGCCGAGCGCCTGCGCCTGTCCGAGTCCTGCCAGTTGATCCTGCCCCACCACGTGGCGCTGGACCACGCCCGCGAACGTGCCCGAGGCGCAGCTGCGATCGGCACCACCGGACGGGGTATCGGCCCCGCCTACGAAGACAAGGTTGCCCGCCGCGGCCTGCGCCTCAGCGACCTGTTCCATCGCGAGCGCTTCGCCGCCAAGCTAGGCGAGGTGCTGGATTACCACAACTACGTGCTGAAGAATTACTTTCAGGCCGACACCGTCGACTTTCAGGCGGTACTCGACGAAAGTCTCGCCCAGGCGGAGCGCCTGCGCCCGCTGGTCACGGACGTCAGTGGCCGCCTCCACGTGCTGCGCGCACAGCGCGCCGACGTGATGTTCGAGGGTGCCCAGGGCACTCTGCTCGACATCGACCACGGCACCTATCCGTTCGTCACTTCATCGAACACGACGGCGGGCGGTGCCGCCACGGGTTCCGGCGTCGGCCCGCGCGATCTCGACTACATCCTGGGCATCACCAAGGCCTATACCACCCGCGTCGGGGCCGGGCCATTCCCGACCGAGCTGTTCGACAGCATGGGGGAGCATCTGGCGCGCCGTGGCAACGAATTCGGATCCACCACGGGTCGGCCGCGTCGCTGCGGCTGGTTCGATGCGGTGGCGCTGCGCCGTGCCGGTGCGATCAACAGCATCAGCGGTCTGTGCATCACCAAGCTCGACGTGCTCGACGGGTTGGAGAACCTGCAGATCTGTGTCGGCTATCGCTGCAACGGCGAGGTGATGGATATCCCGCCGGCGGGGGCCGAGGCCTATTCGGCCTGTGAGCCGATCTACGAAGAGATGCCGGGTTGGCAGGAATCCACCCTGGGAATCCGCCAGTACGACAAGCTGCCCGCCAATGCCCAGCGCTATCTGGAGCGGCTGGGCAGCGTGGTGGGCCTGCCCATCGACATGATCTCCACGGGACCGGACCGGGACGAGACCATCGTGCTGCGTGATCCGTTTGCGGGCTGATCGAAGCCGGATGAGTCGGGGCCTTGCGGCCCCGGCGACCATGTTCACCGGCAGCGGCGCTGCACGGATGACGCGCGCGCATCAACCCGCACGCGCGGCGATGCCGGAGAAGGGAAGAAGGAGTGAGGAAAAAATGGTGCCGAGGAGAGGACTTGAACCTCCACGAGCTTACGCCCACTAGCACCTGAAGCTAGCGCGTCTACCAATTCCGCCACCTCGGCATGAGGATGGACCTTACGGTCCTGCGCTTCAGGAGCGCGCAATATAGAGTCCTCCGCCGGAAGTGTCAATTGATCTGTCATGCCCCCGGGTTCCCAGTGTGGACCCGACCAAGGCCAAGGCCGTGGGGGGCTCCAAAACGAGTGAAGTGAATGCCCAGAAAACGCAGCAACCGTCCGCCGGTCGATCCGAATTTCGAACGCGAGGCACAGAAGTACGAAAACCCGATCGCCAGTCGCGAATTGATCCTGGAGAGCGTCGTCGAGGCTGGTAACCCGCTGGAGTTCGAGGAGATCGCGAAACGCCTCGGGATTGAGAGCGAGGAACAGACCGAGGCCCTGCGCAGGCGCCTGCGGGCGATGGAGCGCGACGGCCAGTTGCTGTGCAACCGCCGCGGCGCCTACCTGCCGGTGGAGCAGGCCGACCTGCTGCGCGGACGGGTGATCGGCCATCCCGACGGCTTTGGCTTCCTGGTCCCCGACGACCAGAGCGATGACCTGTTCCTGTCGCCGCGGCAGATGCGCGGCGTGCTGCACGGGGATCGTGTGCTTGGGCGGGTGATGGGTGTGGATCACCGCGGGCGGCGCGAGGGGGGCATCATCGAGATCCTCGAGCGCGGTTCCGAGCAGGTGGTCGGACGCATCCGGATCGAGGACGGGGTCGGCGTGGTCACCCCGGACAACAAGCGGATCACCCACGACATCCTGATTCCACCCGACGGCCTGGGCGCGGCCGGCGACGATCAGATCGTGGTGGTGCGCATTCGCCCGCAGGCCTCGCGCAAGGCCCGCCTGCGCGGGGAGGTGGTCGAAGTCCTCGGCGAGCACATGGCGCCGGGCATGGAGATCGACATCGCGATCCGCGCGCACGGCTTGCCGTTCCACTGGCCCGACGAGGTGACCGCCGCCGCTGACCGGTTCGGTGCCGATGTGCCCGCGGCAGCCCGGAAGGGACGCCTGGACCTGCGCAAGAAGCCGCTGGTGACCATCGATGGCGAGGACGCGCGGGACTTCGACGATGCCCTGTACTGCGAGGAAATGGACGGTGGCTGGCGGCTCTGGGTCGCGATCGCCGACGTCTCGCACTACGTGGAAAAGGACGGGGCGCTGGACAAGGAGGCGCGGACCCGGGGCACCTCGGTGTATTTCCCGAAGCAGGTGATCCCGATGCTGCCGGAGGTGCTGTCCAACGGCCTGTGTTCGCTGAATCCGGATGTCGAACGCCTGTGCATGGTCTGCGAGATGGAGATCGGCAAGCGCGGCGCCCTGCGCAGCTTCGGCTTCCACGAGGGCGTGATGCGCTCCCACGCGCGCCTGACCTACACCGAAGTGGCCGCGATACTGGTCGACGGCGACGAAGCCCTGCGCAAGCAGCACGCGAAGCTGCTGCCGCACCTGGAACAGCTGCACGCGGTGTTCAAGGTGCTCAACGGTGCGCGTAATCGCCGCGGTGCGATCGACTTCGACTCCACCGAGACCCGGATCGAATTCGGCCCGGAGCGAAAGATCGAGCGCATCGTGCCGGTGGAACGCACCGATGCCCACCGGCTGGTCGAGGAATGCATGATCGCCGCCAACGTGTCCGCGGCCAAGTTCCTGAAAAAGCACAAGGTGCCGGAGCTGTACCGCATTCATGACCAGCCTCCGACCGAGAAGATCGACGACCTGCGGGACTTCCTGTCCGGGATCGGCCTGACGCTGGACGGCGGAGACGAGCCCACGCCCGCGCACTATTCGGCGGTGCTTCGCGCGGCGGCCGACCGCCCGGACAAGCAGTTGATCCAGACGGTGGTACTGCGCTCGCTCAGCCAGGCCGTCTACGGTCCCGGCCTCAGCGGCCACTTCGGCCTGGCACTGGACGACTATGCCCATTTCACCTCGCCGATCCGCCGTTATCCCGACCTTCTCGTACACCGCGGTATCCGCCACGTGCTGCGCACCGGCAAGGCTGCGGGATTCGCCTATTCGCACAGCGAGATGGAGACCCTGGGCGAGCACTGTTCCATGGCCGAGCGCCGAGCCGACGACGCGACCCGCGATGCCATCGCCTGGCTGAAGGCCGAGTACATGGAGGACAAGGTCGGCGATGTCTTCGACGGCGTGGTCTCGGGGGTCACCGGCTTCGGCCTGTTCGTGGAGATCGTCGATGTCTTCATCGACGGCCTGGTGCACGTGACCAGCCTGGACAACGACTTCTACCACTTCGACCCGATCCGCCACCGCCTGACCGGGGAACGCGGAGGCCGGACCTTCCGCATCGGCGACCGCCTGAAGGTACAGGTGACCCGGGTGAGCCTGGACGATCGCAAGATCGACCTGCGCCTGGTGGACGAGGAAGGCCGAGCCACCGAGGCCGTGCCACGCAAGCCCAGGCGGGAGGCAACGGGCGCCGGCCGCGAGTCGGGCGACGGCCCCAAGCCCGGGCGCCGGGGCCATCGCGGGCGCAAGTCCGAGGCGCCCGCGCGTGAGCACGAGGCCTCGGCGAAGGAGACGGCTGCGCCTGCGCAACCCTCTGGCGAACCGAAGCCAGAAAAGGCCGAGGCCCGGCCTGAGGCGAAGCCCAAGGGGCGGCGCCGCCGGGGCCCCACCACGGATGCGGTCGATTCCTCGCCCTCCGCTCCGCAGACGCCGGCGCCAAGGCCGGTCCCGGCTGCGACGCGCGAGGCGGAATCCGTCGAATCGCCTCCCGTGCCGGAGCCGCCACGCCGCCGCCGGCGCCGCGCCGAACCCCAGGGTGAGGTGGCGATGCTGATCCGGCCGTCGTCCAGGCCCAAGCCGGAGGTGGAGGAGACCCCGGCCGAAGCCCCCGCCGGGGATGATTCGGCCGCCGGATCCGGCCGCAGGCGCTCGGGCCGCAGGAGGCGTCGGGATTCGGATTCGTGAGTCAGGCGGAGGTTGTCGGCGGTCTGCATGCCGTGGAGTCGCTTCTGGCCAATACCCCCGAGAGGGTCAAGCGCCTGCAGGTGGCCGCAGACTCGGTTGACGCGCGCCTGGGAGGCCTCATCGCTCGTGCCGAGGGGCTGGGGATCAGCGTCGAGCGGGTGCGCCGGGACCGTCTCGACCGCAAGCATGCCGACCTGCGCCATCAGGGCGTACTGGCCTGGACACTGCCGCGCCACCGGGCGACCGAGGCGGATCTCGCGGATCTGGTCGCCGGCGGGGCGAATCTCTTTCTCGCCCTGGATGGCGTGACCGACCCCCATAACCTGGGTGCCTGCCTGCGCAGCGCTGATGCGGCAGGGGCCAGCGCCGTGATCGTGCCACGGGACCGCAGTGCGGCGTTGACGCCTGCCGCGGCGAAGGCCGCCTCGGGTGCGGCGGAGACCGTGCCGTTGATTTCCGTGGTCAACCTGGCAAGAACCCTGCGGACCTTGCGCGAACAGGGCCTCTGGGCCGTCGGGCTCGCGGGTGACACCGACACGTCGCTGTACCAGGTCGATCTGACCCTGCCCACGGTGCTGGTGCTGGGAGCGGAAGGGGAGGGGCTGCGCCGCCTGACGCGCGAGACCTGTGATCACCTCGCGGCCATTCCGATGGCGGGGAGCGTCTCCAGCCTGAACGTCTCTGTCGCCTCCGGCATCGCACTGTTCGAGGCGGTGCGCCAGCGGGCACGAGGCTGACCAGCGCTCACCTTTGCACCGGCAGTTAACTTGAAAGTCACGATGACGCCCGCGCCCCGCTCCAGCCTGTGGACTGCGGGAGCTTGCTCCCGCTATTTGGCGCCGGGGATCGTCCAGCTCCGCACAGCGGCGGCAAGCCGCCGCACTCCATAGGCGCTTCCGCTTTCATCATTCGGGTTGGTGCTTTCCGAGGCCATGAAAGTTCGTCTTGTATTGCACTGGCCGATCGCCTATGCTTCTGCGCTTTTCTCGCCGCTCTCGGCGACTTCTTGCCTCACCGTCGGAATCCTTGTTCCGGGCGGGAGGCTGTCACCCGTAAGGAGTAGTTTGCATGCGTCATTATGAAGTGGTTTTTCTGGTCCACCCCGACCAGAGCGAGCAGGTTCCCGCCATGATCGAGCGCTATCGCGCGATGGTCGAGAGCCAGGAGGGCATCGTCCATCGGCTCGAGGACTGGGGGCGCCGGCAACTGGCCTATCCGATCCAGAAGCTGGTCAAGGCCCATTACGTCTTGATGAACGTGGAGGCCGGTGAGGAAGCCGTCGAGGAACTGGTCAGCGCGTTCCGGTTCAACGACGCGGTTCTTCGGCACCTGGTGATGCGTATGGAGAAGGCGGACTCCGAGCCCTCGCCCCTGTCCAAGGGCCGCGAGGAGGAAGAAAGCGCGAAGGGCCGTCCTCGGCGCGGCGGGCGTGACGAGGACGAAGACGAGGAAGAGGACGTGGACGCCCGCGCCTAGTCCCCGGAACCGCACTTCCCCCTATTCCAGATTGCTTCAACCCGATTGTCTGAGGAGTCACTCTCATGGCCCGTTTTTCCCGCCGTCGCAAGTATTGCCGCTTCACCGCCGAAGGTATCGAGTACATTGATTACAAGGACTTGAACCTGCTCAGGAACTTCATCACCGAGACCGGCAAGATCGTCCCGAGCCGGGTGACCGGGACCAGCGCGAAGTACCAGCGTCAGTTGGCCACCGCCGTCAAGCGCGCGCGTTTCCTGGCGCTACTGCCGTACACCGACAACCAGTTCTAGGGCCTTCCGGAGCGCAGGGGGCGCCAATGCTGCGCCTATTGGCCGACTTTGCCATGCAAGGGCGCTGGCGTGCGGTGGGCGCCGCAGCTGGCCTCGGCGCGCTGGGCATATTCATTCCGCCCATCGCGATCCTCAGCGGGGCGGTCGTTGCCCTGGTGGCCCTGCGCCTGGGAATGGGGCAGGCGCTGTTCGTCGCAGGTGTCGCTTCCCTGATCCTGGGTGCGCTGGTCCTGGCGCTGATGGGCGGGTCGCCATTGGTCGGTATCATGGCGGGGCTTGCGCAGTGGCTGCCGGTGGTGGCCATGGGGGAAGTCCTGCGGCAGTCGGTGTCCTGGCGCACGACCCTGTCCATGGCGGCGTTGGTTGCCGGGGCGCTGGTGCTGACGGCCCGATTGCTGGTGCCGGACCTCGAGGCGGCCTGGGTCGCCGTCGGCATGCAGATGCTGGCGCCATTCATCGAGGCGGGCGGGCCGGCGTCGGAGGAACTGGAGGCGGCACTGGTCACGGTGGCGCCGTTTCTGACCGGGCTGCTGGCCGGGATCTTCCTGCTCAGCATGGTGCTCAGCCTGGTGATCGCACGCTATTGGCAGGCACTGCTGTTCAACCCGGGCGCCTTCGGCCCCGAGTTCCGCGCCCTGCAGTTGGGTCGCTACCTCAGTATCGCGGCAGTGATGCTGGCACTGTTGGGGCAGTTGGCGGGTTTGCCGCTGGCGCTGGAGTTGGCCTTCATCCTGGCGGTGCTGTTGTTCCTTCAGGGGCTGGCCGTAATGCATGCTCTGACGCACGCACAGAACATGAACAACTTCTGGCTGGCCGGGATGTACGTGTTGCTGGTGCTCGCGCTGCCTCAGATGTTCCTGCTGATCGCGGCGCTGGGTGCAATCGATGGCGTGGCGAATCTGCGCGGGCGCTTTCCGGCGCGCGACAGGGGCAGCGAAGACTGAACGGTTCGGATGGTTCGCGTGTAAACTTTGCGCGACCGGTGTGGATTCATTCAACGATTTACAGGAAAACCAAGATGGAAGTCATTCTGCTGGAAAAAATCGATAGCCTGGGCGGCCTTGGCGACAAGGTACGCGTGCGGCCGGGTTATGCCCGTAACTATCTGCTGCCACAGGGCAAGGCCAAGTTCGCCACGCCGGAGAACATCGCCGAGTTCGAGGCCCGCCGTGCCGAGTTGGAGCGCGCGGCGGCCGAGGCACTGGCTGCCGCCGAGACGCGGCGCGAGAGCCTGACCGGCATGGTCATCGAGATGACGGCGAAGGCCGGGGGCGAGGGCAAGCTGTTCGGCTCGATCGGTGCCTCCGACATCGCCGACGCGGTGACCGCGCGCGGCGTGGAAGTGGAGAAGCGCGAGGTGCGTCTCCCCGAAGGCCCCCTGCGCCAGGCTGGCGAATACGAGATCCAGCTGCATCTGCATGCCGATGTGGACGCAGACATCCGTATCATCGTGATCGGCGAGGAATGACCCGAGGCGGGTGCGGAGCCCGCCCGGGGCCCGCACCCGGGTTGGCCTCCATGGCAGGACCGTCATGACCCAGGGCTTTCGCTTGCCGCCGCACTCAGTCGAGGCGGAGCAGTCGGTCCTTGGCGGGCTGATGCTCGACAATGAGGCCTGGGACCGGATCGCCGACCGCATCGGTGCCGATGACTTCTACCGGCACGATCACCGGCTGATCTTTCGCGCCATCGCCGCGCTCGCAGAGCGCAATGCACCGTTCGACATGGTCACCGTCGCCGAGCAGTTGCAGAACGCCGGGCAGTTGAAGGACGCTGGCGGCCTTGCCTATCTCGGCGAACTCGCCAGCCAGACCCCCAGCGCAGCCAACATCAAGGCCTATGCCGATATCGTCCGGGATCGCTCCGTCCTGCGCTCCCTGATCTCCGTGGGCACCGAGGTGGCCGACTCCGCGTTCGCGCCGGAGGGGCGCCCGACCCGTGAACTGCTGGACCTGGCCGAGCAGAAGGTCTTCGCGATTGCGGAGCGGGGGGCGCGGGGTGCGCAGGGGTTCCGCGGCATGAAACCGCTGCTGGCCGCGGCGGTGGAACAGATCGAGCACCTGTTCGAGACCAAGAGCCCCATCACCGGTATCGCCACCGGTTACCAGGATCTGGACGAACTCACCTCCGGCCTGCATCCGGGCGACCTCATCATCGTTGCCGGGAGACCGTCGATGGGGAAGACGTCCTTCGCGATGAACATTGCCGAGTATGTGGCGATGAAGACGGCGAAGCCGATCGCGGTCTTCAGCATGGAGATGCCGGGTGAGCAGATTGCGATTCGCCTGCTGTCGTCGATGGGGCGGATCAACCAGCAGAAGCTGCGCTCGGGGCGGCTGGAGGATGCGGACTGGCCGCGCCTGACCAGTGCCGTGTCCATGCTCTCCGAGGCGCCGCTGTACATCGACGACACTCCGGCCCTGTCGCCCACCGAATTGCGCGCGCGGTCGCGCCGGCTGATGCGGGAGCACAAGGGGTTGGGTCTGATCGTCGTTGACTATTTGCAGCTGATGCAGTCCCCGGGTTCGCGCGAGAACCGTGCCACCGAGATTTCCGAGATTTCGCGTTCGCTCAAGGCCCTGGCGAAGGAACTGGGCGTGCCGATGATCGCTCTGTCCCAGCTCAACCGCTCGTTGGAACAACGCCCGAACAAGCGCCCGGTGATGTCCGACCTTCGCGAATCGGGCGCGATCGAACAGGACGCGGACCTGATTGCCTTTGTCTACAGGGACGAGGTCTACAACGAGGATAGCCCGGACAAGGGCACCGCGGAGATCATCATTGCCAAGCAGCGCAACGGGCCGATCGGCACGGTCCGGCTGACCTTTCACGGCCAGTACACACGCTTCGAGAACTACCACCCCGACGTCTATGGTGTCGGCGTCCAGGCGTGAGGCGCGCCGCCCGCATCCAGCGTAACGCCGGGGCCCTGCGCCACAACCTCTCCCGGGCGCGCGCACTGGCTCCGGAACAGCGCGTCTGGGCGGTCATCAAGGCTGATGCCTACGGCCATGGCATGGAGTGGGCCGCCGCGCAGATGGATGGGTTCGCCGACGGTTTCGCCGTTTCCTGTATCGAGGAGGCCATGGTCCTGCGTGGCGGGGGCGTCAGGGCGCCGATTCTGGTCCTGCAGGGTCCGCGGGAAGCATCGGAATGGCAGGTGTGTGCCAGGCACGGGCTGCAGCCCGTCCTTCATGAGGAGGCGCAATTGCCGGGGCTGGCGCGCCTTCGCGGCGCGTTGCCGGGGCTCTGGATCAAGCTCGATACCGGCATGCATCGTCTGGGCTTCGCACCGCTCAAGGCGCAGATCCTGTTTGAGCAGGTCCAGCGCCATCCCGCCGCGCGTAACGGCCTGCACTGGTTGACCCATCTGGCTTGTGCCGATCAGCCCGGGCATCCACAGAACCGGGCGCAGCTGGAGCAATTCGCGTATGCCGTTTCCGAATTGCCGGGCCAGCGCAGCTTCGCCAATTCCGCCGCGGTCATGTCCGGCCTCACCACCGCGGCACTGCGGGGTGAGTGGATCCGCCCGGGAATCATGCTCTACGGCCCCAGCCCCTTGCTGGGGGAGGACGGGCCGGAACGGGATCTGCGCCCGGTGATGACGGTGACCGCACCGCTGATCGCGGTGAAGAATCTGGAGCCGGGCGCTCACGTCGGCTACGGCGCGACCTGGACGGCAACGCGCCCCACCCAGGTCGGCGTGGTCGCGATCGGCTATGCCGACGGCTATCCGCGTCATGCCCCCTCGGGTACGCCCGTGCTGGTGCATGGTCAGGAATGTCCACTGGTGGGGCGGGTGTCGATGGATATGCTCGAGGTCGACCTCACCGGGGTGCCGCATGCGCGGGTGGGAGACTGGGTGACTCTATGGGGTGAGGGTCTGCCGGTGGAGCGCGTGGCCCGCTCGGCGGGAACCATCGGCTACGAGTTGCTGACCCGCGTGGCCGGTAGGCTGCAGATCGCCGAACCCTGAGGCGCGGTCGGGGTTGCTTCTGGCAAGAAAAACCCCGCCGTGAGGCGGGGTCTGGGTGCCTATGCTACGTAACGGTTTCGGTCAGATCCTGGAGGTCGGGACGAAGCCGAGGTTGTCCTCGCCGATGCCCTCGACGACCGGTTCGTTCAGCTCGGCGGCACCGATATTGATCGTCTTGTGGTCCCGCAGGTAATCGGCCACCACGTCCCAGATCATGCGTCCGGTATTCCCTGCCGGCTCTTCCTGCACGCTGGCCCAGCCACCGACCACGTACTCCTTGTCCGGATCCAGCGGTTTGCCGTCCAGTTCCATCGAAAGGATACGCTCGCCGATCCTGTTGGTCGGATTGATCGCGTATTTCAGACCGCCGACGCGGACCATGTCGCCGCCCTGCTGGAAGAACGGGTCTTCATGGAACAGGTTGTCGGCCACGTCCTCGAGGATGGTCTTGATCATCGAGCCGCTCATCACGTTGCGCGTGACCGCGGGGTAGGTCAGGCCAGTCTGGTCCATCACGTGTTCGAAGGTGATCGGCATGCCCGGCATGACGGTGGTGCCCCAGCGGAAGCCGGGTGAGAAGGAGATCTGTGCGTCGATCTGCTCGTTGATGGCATCGACGATGACCTGGTCGAAGGTGCCATTGAAATTGCCGCGGCGGTAGAGGAGGGAGTCGGCAACCGCCAGTTCCTCGGACAGTTTCTCTTCCATGTTGAAGGTCTCCCCGTTGAAGGTGACCTCCTGGTTACGCATGTTGGTGATGTACTGCTGCATCTCGGGATCGGGGTCGATCAGGTTCGAGAACACCGGCAGCAGGTTGTACTTCCATCCCTGGATCTTGCCATCGCGGAAGTCGAAGTCCATGACGGCCAGGAACTTGGCGTTGGAGCCGGCGTTGGTGACAAGGCAGGTCCCGCCATCCGGGGTCTTCACCGGGGTGGGCGCGGGCACGGCGTCGTGGGTGTGGCCGCCGAAGATCGCATCGAGACCGTTGACCATCCCGGCCATCTTCAGGTCCACGTCCATGCCGTTGTGCGACAGCGCGATGACGATCTCGGCGCCCTCGGCACGCGCGGCTTCGACCTGACGCTGCATGTCGTCCGGCCGGATGCCGAAGGACCACTGCTCGACCATGAAGCGGGGGTTCGCGATGGGGGTGTACGGGAAGGCCTGCCCGACGATGGCCACGTTCACGCCGTTGATCTCGCGGATCACGTAGGGCTTGAAGATCTGGTCGCCCCAGTCGACGTCGGTCACGTTCTGCGCGACGAAATCGATGCCCGCTGTGGCGAAGTCGTTCTCCACGATTTCCATCACACGGTCGGCGCCATAGGTGAACTCCCAGTGCCCGGTCATCACGTCGCTGGTGAGCAGTTTCTGCGCATCGACCATGTCCTGGGCGTTCGTCCAGACGCCGGTACCGGTCCCGCCGCCCCAGGTGTCGCCGCCGTCGAGCAGCAGGGCGCCAGGGCGCGAGGCCTTCATCTTCTTCACCAGGGTCGACAGATGGGCGAAGCCGCCAACCCGACCGTACTTCTCCGCAGCCGCCACGAAATCGAGGTAGGTGTAGGCATGCGACTTCTTGCCGCCGGCCTCGATGCCGAAGTGCTTCAGCAGGGCCTCGCCGACGATGTGTGGCGGCTGGTTGCGCATGCTGCCCACGCCGATGTTGATGTTCGGTTCGCGGAAGAAGATCGGGTTCAACTGCCCATGGCAATCGGTGTAATGAAGCAGGCTGACGTTTCCGTAGCGGGGCAGGTCGTACATATTGCCGCGGCCATGGCCATGGCTGCTGGCCAGGCCCGTAAGCGGAAAGCCGGCAACGCTGGCGGCTGCAAGCATTTGAAGGAACTCACGGCGGTTGACTTGCATCGGTTCTGGACCTCCGGTTGGATGGGAATCACATTGAGCAAGGGGGGGGATTTGGTGCGAACACTTTACCTGACGCCTTGAGGGTGCGCTTCATTCCCTGCGGTGGTCCCCTGGCGCACGGCTGGCGCGGGGTTTGGCCGTTAGTGGGCCATGCGGAAAGTTAGGTACCAGATCGCTTCGCCAGAGACGCCGGCGCTGCGTTGGGCAAGTTTGCAATAGGGTGGCTATTCCTGCACTTGCCCGCCTTGCTCCGGCGCCTCTGGCTGTGCTCCATAGGCACCGAACTTTCCGCATGGCCCACTAGCGGGCGTCCTGGCGCGCAACCTGACGGGCCGTATCGCGCTTGTGTTCGATGCGCTCGATATCCCGCGGGGTCGCATCCCGCGCCACGAGTGCGTCGTCGAACTGCCGGACCGCCTCGGTATACTGGCCGCGATGGAAGAAATACTCGGCCATTGCCTCCCGGCTGATCGCGATACGTCCGTCGGCGTCGGCCGCATCAGCCTTGAGGCGGAGCAGGTGCGGGTCGGGGGTGGCCTGCTGGCGTAGCAGTTGCTCCACGATCCGGACGGCTTCGCGATGCTGGCCCGCCTCGTGATGGGTGCGGGCCTGCAGGTGCCGGATCACGGGATGACCCGGGTACACCGAGTCCAGTTGCTCAAGCCTCTCCAGCGCCTGCGTAAAGCGATCCTGCCGGCGCAGCAATGCGATCTCAGCCAGGGCCAGCACGAGTGTGGGCGCCTCGCCCGCCGGGATCCGGCTCAATAGCCGTTCGGCCGCGTCCGGCTGCCTGAGTTCGAGGTGGGCGACGGCCGCCTCGTACAGCTGCACGGGGCTATCGCTGCGCCGGGCCTCCTGGTTCCGGATGCTGCGCTGGGGATCGGACAGGGCACGCACCCGGGCCTGCATCCAGTCGAAGAGGAGGGTGTCGTCGCGCGTGAAATCGCCCGGAATCTGTTCGGCCCGGCCGCGCGCATCACTGATGCGGCCAAGGGTCACGGGATGGGTGCGCAGGTATTCGGGCACCGCGTCGTGGGCCCCCCGCGTGAGTTCCTGCATGCGCTCGAAGAAATCAGCCATCGCATGTGGGTCGAAACCGGCGGAAGTGAGTATCTGGATACCCACCCGATCGGCTTCCGCTTCGTTGCTGCGGGTGTAATCGATCTGGGACTGCATCCCGAAGGCCAGGCCGCCCGCGATGGCGGCCTGGCCCAACTCCGGGTCGATGCTGGCAGCGAGGATTCCCGCCAGAATGGCGAGTCCGGTGGCGAAGTTGACGTCGCGCCCGCGTGCATACATGCGCGCGATATGGCGCTGGGTGATGTGGGCGATCTCGTGTGCGATGACGGCGGCCAACTCGGCCTCGTCCCGGGCGGCAACGATCAGGCCCGTGTGCATGCCAACGATGCCGCCCGGCATCGCGAAGGCGTTGACCTGACTGTTGTCGATGGTGAGGAAATGAAAGGTTCCCGAGGCATCGGGCGCATTCGAGACGAGGCGGCGGCCCAGTGCATCGATATAGAACGCGACCTCCGGATCGTCCACCAGGGGCATGACCCGACGGATCTCCCGCAGCAGCGACCGGCCGAGTTCAAGCTCCTCGCTGGGGGTCAGGAGTCCGCCGGAGGCATCACCGAGCTCAGGCAGGCGTCCCGATTGTCCGTAGGCGACGGTGAAGGCCAGCCCAGCGAGAAGGAACAGGCCTGCGAGGAGCTTTTTCATGCATCGAGGATCCGTCGTGGCGGACCCTCGGTGAGCGCAGGTTCCGGGCTGTTTACTTGCCCAGGCCTGGCGCCGACGAGTAGGTCCGCATGCTGTCGCGGGTCTCCCAGAGCTTGGGCTTGAGCATCGCCTCGGGGATCATGAAGCGCTTGCGGTCCAAGACCGGGTGCGTACGAACGATTTTGACCACCGCATCATAGCCAAGTTTGATTAGCAGGCCGACATCGGCACCGGAGGTGTGGCGGGCGATCATGTAGTCGTCCTCGGTCCGGTGCACATAGATGTTGGCGGGGCGCAACCGGCCTTCCCGGTCGCGCAGGGTAATGGCGTAATGACCGTCCTTCGTGAAAGCGTTCTTTTCCATACCGATCTCCTTCTCAGGGCTGGCGCTCCGGAACCGGCAAAACCTAGCACAGCACAGCCAGCGGGACAGATATTTCCATGGGTCGGAGCCAGTATATTGGCACCTGCTAATATTTCGAGTAACCTATCGGGCTAGCGTCTCGGTGAGTCTGGATCCCCGAGCACCGATGCACAATCCGGATTCGTGTCGTGTGCGCCCGGGCCCGCAGGGCGGGTGACTTGGAGACGGATCCGACGAGAGGTAAACCATGTTCGGAGTCGCGATTTCAGAAGTTACCCCGCAGACCCTGGAGGAATGGGACGCCGAGGGTCGGGAGTACCGCCTGGTGGACGTCCGCTCCATGGCGGAGACCGCGCGGGGCGTGCTGCCCCATGCTGAGCTCATTCCCCTGCACCTGATTCCCCTGCGCAAGGACGAACTGGCCGGCGACAAACCGGTCGTGCTGTACTGCCAGACCGGGGCACGCTCGGGGCAGGCTTGCGCCTTCCTGGGGCAGCAGGGCATCAGCGATGTGCACAACCTCGTTGGGGGCATCGTGGGCTGGGCGAGGGCGGGAAAGCCTATTGTCACGCCAAATTAGTACTTTCTTGTATTAGAATTCCTGTTCGCCTATAAGTTTCGCAACCTTTCTGAGATGCTGTACGGGTCTGGCGCAAGCGGATTGTGGCGGACTCCACCTTATCGACACACCGAGAAATAGAGAGGAGATAGATTAATGGCCAATTTCGACCAAGAGCTGGACGCCTCCGGGCTCAATTGCCCCCTTCCGATCCTGCGCGCGAAGAAGACGCTTTCCTCGATGGACAGCGGTCAGGTGCTGCACATCATCGCCACCGACCCCGGTGCCGTCAAAGACTTCCAGGCCTTCGCCAAGCAGACCGGCAACGAGCTCCTCGAGCATCGCGAGGAAGGCGGGAAGTTCTTCTTTCTCATGAAGAAGGGCTGAACGGCTCGAGCAGAACCCCAGGTGGCCGGTCCCGTTCGCGGGCCGGCCCCTTTTTTCCCCGCAATAACCCACTAAAACGAACAACAAATCCGGCGGTTACCCTGTGGTAAATGGAGCCGAGAATTAGACTCGATCTAATCTTCTCCCGCAGGATTGATGCATCGCTCAACAGCGAAGAGGTGGAACATGGCGACATATGCTGAGATGCAGCAGATCTTCGACGACATCCGTGGCGACTTCCGTTACGACCACGAACTGAACGGTTGTCTGAACTGCGGGATCTGCACGGCGACCTGCCCGTCGGCCCAGTTCTACGACTACTCGCCCCGCGAGATCGTGCAACTCCTGTGGACCGAAAACGTCGAACAGATCTACGACGCGATGCAGGAGAAAATCTGGGCCTGCGCGCAGTGCATGACCTGTGCGGCCCGTTGCCCCTTCAAGAATTCCCCCGGTGGGCTCGTCGCGATCATGCGCGAGGTCGCCATCAAGCACGAGATGCAATCGGCCAAGGACGTATTGCGTCCCTTCGGCCGCGTGATGCTGAAACTGATCACCACCGGCAACCAGTTGTCGCCGGACATGATCCAGCCCGATCACTTCCCCGACTGGGGTCCGAACATCCAGAAGGTGGAAGGGGACCTGCGCATCCTGCGCAAGGCGATCCCGGTAAAGACGCTGCAGACCGTGGAGACCGCCTGGGAGGTCTCGCTGAAGACCTCTGTGGAGATGTACACCATCTGGGAAATGACTGGTGTATTGAAGTCCCTCGAGCTCATGGACGAAAACCTCTTCGACGTCATCGAAGACTTCATCGACGAAAAGCGTGAAGACTACGAGGAATGGCTCGAAGAGCAGGAAGAAGACGACGACGATTGACCCCCTTGCCGTCATCCGCACCCGAATCAACCAGGAGCACATCGATGAGCGATCAAACCCCAGGCAACCATAACCAGAGCGCAGCCGGCGCCGGCGCCGGTACCATGAAGCCCGGTTTCCACAATACCGACGGCCAGGGTGTTGCCGGCCACGGTTCCTTCTTCCAGGCCACCGACCTGTCCCGCGAGGACGCGATCAAGGCGACCGACTGGGTGCGCAAGCACGTCGATCGCCGCACCATCGATCTCGGCGACCGGATGGACGACATCCGTGAGCACATGTACGAGTTGGAGAAGGACGGCCAGATCATCATCCACCGGATCGGCGACCAGCACGAACCCGCCACGGTGAAGACCCTGTTCGGCTGGGAAAAGAAGATCCCGACCAAGCAGCTCTGGCACCACAAGTCCTGCGGCCAGTGCGGCAACATCCCGGGTTACCCGACGTCGCTGCTGTGGTTCATGAACAAGTTCGGTTTCGTGCCGGGCAAGGACTATCTCGACGAGACCGACCAGACCTCGTGCACCGCCTGGAACTACCACGGCTCCGGCATCGGCAACGTGGAGTCGCTAGCGGCGGTGTTCCTGCGCAATTTCCACCAGTCCTATGTCTCGGGCAAGCAGCATGGGCACGAACTGGGTCACTTCTTCCCGCTGGTGCACTGCGGCACCTCCTTCGGCAATTACAAGGAGATCCGCAAGTACCTGGTCGAGTCGGCCGAACTGCGCGAGAAGGTCACCAAGATCCTCGGCAAGCTCGGGCGGCTGGTCGATGGCAAGCTGGTGATCCCCGAGGAGATCATCCACTACTCCGAGTGGGTCCACGTGATGCGCGATCGCATCGCCTCCGAGTTGCAGACCATCGACGTCTCGAACATCCGCACCACGGCGCATGTTGCCTGCCACTACTACAAGATGGTGCACGAGGACGCGATCTACGACCCCGACGTGCTCGGCGGCAACCGCACCGCGATCATTACCTCCACAGCGAAGGCGCTGGGCGCGCAGGTGATCGACTACTCGACCTGGTACGACTGCTGCGGCTTCGGCTTCCGGCACATCATCTCCGAGCGCGAGTTCACCCGCTCGTTCACGATGGACCGCAAGATTCGCGTGGTGCGCGAGGAGGCCAATGCCGACGTGCTGCTGGCCAACGACACCGGCTGCGTGACGACCATGGACAAGAACCAGTGGATCGGCAAGGCGCATGAGCAGAACTTCCAGGTGCCGATCATGGCCGAGGTGCAGTTCGCCGCCCTGGCCTGTGGCGCCGACCCGTTCAAGATCGTGCAACTGCAGTGGCACGCCTCTCCCTGCGAAGACCTGGTCGAGAAGATGGGCATCTCCTGGGACGAGGCCAAGAAGAACTTCCAGGCCTACCTGAAGGAGGTCGAGGCCGGGAACATCGAATATCTCTACAACCCCGAACTCGCGTACGGAGGCAAGGCATGAGTCAGGACACAGTATTGGTCGTCGGTGCGGGTCCCTCGGGCCTCACGGCGGCGGCGAACATTTCCGCCGCGGGTTACAAGGCCGTGATGGTCGAGAAGGAAGACGTACTCGGCGGCGCGCCGATCATCTCCGGTTACGCCAAGCTGGTTCCCTCAGGCGAATGGGCGAAGGACGCGATCGGCCGCATGGTCAAGCGCGTCGAGGATGACGCCAACGTGACCATTCACAAGGAAGCCAGGGTCGCCAAGCTCGAGGGTGAGGCCGGCGACTTCACCGCGACGTTGAGCAACGGCGAGACCGTGAACGCGGGCGCCGTGGTGCTGGCGACGGGCTTCACCCACTTCGACTCCATCAACAAGCCGGAGTGGGGCTTCGGGACCTTCGAGGACGTGCTGACCACCACGCAGATGGAACAGATGGTCGCCGCCGGCAAGATCGCATGCCCGTCCGACGGGCGCGTACCGGAGCGGGTCTGCATCCTGCTCTGCGTCGGTTCGCGCGACCGCCAGATCGGTCGTGAATGGTGCTCGAAGATCTGCTGCACCGTATCCGCGAACCTCGCCATGGAGATCAAGGAACTCTCTCCCGAGACCGACGTGTTCATCTACTACATGGACATCCGGACCTACGGGCTGTACGAGGACAAGTTCTACTGGAAGTCCCAGGAAGAGTTCAAGACGAAGTTCGTGAAGGCCCGTATCGCGGAGGTCACGGCCTCGGGTGACGGTCGCCTGCTGGTGAAGGGTGAGGACACGCTGGTCAAGCGCCCGATCGTGATCCCGTTCGACATCGTCGTTCATGCGATCGGCATGGATCCGAACGCCGACAACCCCGAGATCTCGCAGGTCTTCGGTGTCGGCCTCGAGAAGCACGGCTTCATCGAGCGTGCGGAGCATTACACCAACACCTGTGGCACCACCCGCAAGGGCATCTATTCCTGCGGCGCCGCCTATGGTCCCGAAACCATCGACGACTCCATCGCCCAGGGTGCGGCCGCCGCTGGCCGTGCCGTCGGTGATCTGCATGCGCTGGTTCAGAAAGCCAGCTGAGGCCGAAGCGGCGGCTTCCGGTTCGGGGCTCGTCCCCGAGCCGCTCCAGGTGACCTTCAACAAGGAGATCCTGGGGATGAAGCTTGCCGGGCTGCGGGCCGCGATCAGCGAGGCGGGCGGCGTCGATGGTCTCGAGACCTTCATCGAGGCCCTGCGCAGCAAGCACGAGGTCTTCGCCGGCATCGCCGCGAAGGGCGCGGACATCGACGGCACGGACCTGCGCACGCTCGGCGGTCTGGTGTTTTCGGTTCGCCGCAAGCTCGGGCCACTGCTGGCCGAGCGCGAGGGTGCGCTGCTGGAAGGTGTGCGGGAGCTGGTGCTGTCGGAGCTTTCGATCGACGACCGTCTGCACGCGTTCGCCGACCTTGCCGGTGAGGACCGGAAGCTGCGCCGGGCACTCTGGGATTTTGCTGCGGAGCTCCTGCACTTCCGCGACCCGGAAGCGGTACCGCTGGCGAGTCGCTGGGTCTGGGATACATCGACGACGACCGGGGCGTTGCGCGAGTTCATCCGGGGCAACGACACCCTGCGGGAGATCCCGATCGGCGATACCGTCGCGGCGGTCGAGGGCGCGCGGCTCTGGTTCTACGACGCCCTGGCAGAAGAGGGTTTCTACCGGGACCTGCCCTTCGTGACCGATCTGATCTGGTCGCAGGCCTACTCGGACTATGCCCGCTCGCTGTCCATGAGCATGGGCCTGATCGACGCCCAGTTCGGTGCGAAGCAGGATCCGCTGGAACTGATGGTGAAGATGCTCGGCATCGACGCGCCGAAGGGACGCCTGAAGGCGGCCTCGGACGAGACCCTACATTAGAACGAACAGACAGGAAGGTCCGGGCAACCGGACGCCGGGAGAAAGAACGTCATGGCGATACACGAAAAATCACTGATCGAGGCCGAACGCCTGCTCCAGCACGATTCGCTGGTGGTCGACGGCGTGGATGTGTCGGGCCACTGGAACACCATGATCACGCCGCGCACGATCAAGGACTACGACGACGACTTCGAGGCGAAGATCCAGACCTACTCCGGTGCCGAGAACGTACACCGTTGCTGGCAGTGCGGTTCCTGCACCAACTCCTGCACGATGTACGCGCAGAACGTGCAGTTCAACCCACGTTACTGGATCTATCTGACCCGGCTCGGGCTCACCGAGGAACTGATCAAGGACAAGGACATCATCTGGCAGTGCGTGTCGTGCAACAAGTGCACCAACATCTGCCCCAAGGACGTGAAGCCCGAGGGCGTGATGAAGGCGCTGGCGCACTGGATGGAAGATGAGGGCATTACCGAGAAGTCGCCTTCCACCATCTTCGACGAGGAGTTCGCCGAGCAGATCTACCATTACGGCCGGATCGAGGACTCCAAGGTGATGAAAAACTTCTTCAAGAAGACCGGTCAGCCGCTGATCCAGTCCTGGCTGGTCGAATTCACCAAGCGGATGATGAAGGGGCTGCCCATCGCCCACGGCTTCCGCATGGGGATGAACGTCGTCTTCACGCCCAAGACCAAGAGCTGGGGCAAGACCGGTGAGGTCCTGCAGGCCTACGTCCGCGAACAGAAGGAGGCCGCTCATGGCTAAGGTTGCTTACTACCCGGGTTGTGCGCTGGAAGGTTCCGGCGGCCCCTACGACCGTTCCACCCGCCAGCTCGTGAAGGCCCTGGGCCTCGAGATGGAGAACCTCCGCGACTACAACTGCTGCGGTGCGATGGAGGTCAAGAACGTCCATCCCATGCTGCAGACCTACCTGTCGGCGCGCAACATGGCCATCGCCTCCGAGCAGATGGGCCTGGACACGGTGATGGCGCCCTGCAACGGCTGCTACCACAACCTGAAGAAGGCGGAGTTCGAGACTGCCACCTCGCAGGAGGCGATGAACACGGTGCAGGATCTGGCCCGCAAGGCCGAGGATCCCGTGTACAACGGCGACGTGCGTACCCTGCACCTGCTCGAGTGGCTGATGGAAGAACTCGGCCCGGAAGGCATCAAGGAACGGATGACCAAGAGCCTGAACGGGATCAAGATCGCCAACTACTACGGCTGCATGTACACGCGGCCGCGGCAGATCTTCCCCGAGAAGGACCAGGGGCCCGGCTCCGAGTCGAGCTACAAGCCACACTTCATGGACGACCTGCTGGCCGCCGCCGGCGCGGTCAACGTGGACTACCCGCTGAAGACGTCCTGCTGCGGCGGCGCGCATACCCTGTCGGATTCGGATACGTCCACCCAGCTGGTCCTGAACCTGCTGCAGGCGGCCGAGGACTCCGGGGCCGAGGTGATCGCGACCGAGTGCCCGACCTGCCATTCGGGTCTGGAGATGCACCAGGTCCGGGCGGAGACCGAGTTCGGCATCAAGACCGGCGTGAAGGTACTCTACTTCACGCAGTTGCTGGGTCTGGCCCTGGGTCTGTCCCCGCGCAAGCTGGGCATCCACGAAAACGTCAGTGACTCGATTGGACTGTTGAAGGAAAAAGGCGTTATCTGACCCCCTGTTCGTTGGGCGCCAGAGCGCAGCATCATCCGCCCTGCCGTGGTCGGGTTGTACCGACCCATGGGGTGCCGCCACGGCGGATGACGGCCTGCGGTTTTTTGCCGCACAACGGGGCCAGGCCGCGCGCAGAGTGGAAGAATGCGGAATCATCCCCCGTGCGCCTGTACGCTGCCCCTGACGTGAAAGGCGACCAACGGCTATTGCAGGAGGCGGTAGATGGATTGCAACGGGTGCGAGTTTCACCCCGAACTGTTCTACGACGACGAATTCCAGATCTGGATCCGGCGCGAGGACGACGATACGCTGACGGTGGGGATGACCGACCTGTCGCAAACCATCGCGGGCAAGATCATCCACGTCCGGGTGCGCCGCCCAGGCACGCGGCGGCCCCCCGGGAAGCCGGTCGCGACCATCGAGAGCGGCAAGTGGGCGGGTCCGATTCCCAATTTCATCGATTGCACCATTGTCGAGGGCAACGCCGAGGTCCTCGAGAATCCCCTGCTGCTGAATTCCGATCCCTACAATGCCTGGGTTGCGCGGGTCGAGGCCGTTGGCGGCGCCGAGGCCGCTCTGAGCACGTTTCTGACGGGTGACGAGGCGGAGAAAGGCTACTGCCAGCGTGCCCGCGACGAGGACATCCATTGCCAGCGCCGGACGCGCTGAACCGAGGCCGAGATGAACCCAGAGCATTACCTGGACAACGAGGAACAGACGGTCGTGATCATCATGACCTCGGGTCCGACGGAACCGGGACGCTGCGCGACGCCCTTCTATCTGGGCTCCGTGATGGCCTCCATGGACATCGATGTGCATATCTTCTTCACCATGGAGGGAGTGCGCCTGATGCAACGCGGGGTCGCCGACGACCTGAGGGCGATGGAGGGAGGCAAGTTGATTATCGATTTCATTCGTGATGCCAAGCGCGCGGGCGTGTCCCTGCACGTTTGCCACCCCGCTTTGCCGGGGTATAAAATCGACCCATCCACCGATCTCATTCCCGAGGTCGATGAAGTCAACCGAGCCAGCGAGCTCGCCGACCTGGTCCTGCGTAGCGACAAGACGCTTACCTTTTAAGACCATTCATCCCATTTATTCATTAATCTGGAGGGCATCATGGGTGCAGTTCGGGGTTGTGATATTCCTGAAGACCTGCTCTATAACATCGAAAGCAACGTGTGGGTGCGAAAGGAGGCTGATGGCACCGCCACGGTTGGCTTGACCTCCTACGCCTGTTCGCTGGCCGGGCAGATCGTTTCCTACACGCCGAAGAAAGCCGGCAAGACCGTGAAGAAGGACAAGTCCTGCGCCACGGTGGAGTCCGGCAAGTGGGTCGGTCCCGCGAAGACCCCGGTCACCGGCGAAGTCGTCGAGACCAACCCCGCGGTGGCCGCGAAGCCCGGCCTGATCAACGAAGACCCCTACGGCGAAGGCTGGCTGGTCAAGATCAAACCCGAGGACTGGGATGGCGAGTCTGGTGACCTGAAGACCGGTGCCGACGCCCTGGCCGCGTTCGAGTCCAAGATGGAGGCCGATGGGTTCGGGGGCTGCTGAAGCCAACCGTCAGACCCTAGATCAGCCGCCGACCTGTGAACACGGGTCGGCGGTTTTTTTATGCTTGCAAAGATGGTCAAAATCGATCGCAGCATAGTGATGCCCGGTCACTCGATTTTGGGTGCATCGGTCAGCCCTGTTGTTTTCACTTCAATACCTGCGCGGCTTCCTTTTTTTGAAAGACGGTTCTGCCCTCGTGGCTCCCGATCGGATGGAATATTGCTGTCCATTCAGGATGCCGCGATTCGGCCCCGACCCGTCAGAACGTTGCGTTCCAGAAAAGCCCGACGCTACGCCCCGGTGCCTTGATGTCCTGCGCCCCGTTGGCCGGATCGATCCGGTCCTCGATCATCGCGTTCACGTGTTCCCGGTAGTCCCGGTCGAGCAGGTTGGTCACCGACAGCGTGAGTTCGTGCCCCCGGAAACCGGCGGACGGACCGAAGCGGTAGCCGACCTGCACGTCGGCGGTGGTGAATCCGGAGGTCTCGCGCTCCGTTCCGGCGCTGAAGATGTCCGCGGTGCGGTCCTGGCCATCCACCGCGCGGATCTGGCCCAGCCACTGCCAGCCGCGAGCCTGACGCTGTTCCAGACCGACGCTGAGCTCCGGCGACGGCATCTGGTACAACGGCTCGTCGAAGGCAGGGTCCCGGTTGTCCCCACGCAGCCAGGTGCCCCAGGCGAAGGCGTTCAGGCCGTTGCCAAGGTCGTGGTCCAGCGTGAACTCAGCGCCGCGGATGCGGGCTTCCTCGAGGTTCACCGTCCGCTTTACCTTTTGCTCGGGGGTGTTAACGATCACCTGCCCCCCGATGTAATCCCTGACTCGACTCTCGTAGACCGCAATGGTGTAGGTGGTCGCGCCGATCTGTCCGCGCGCGCCGAGCTCGAAGGTCCGATTCCGCTCGGGATCGAGCTGTGGGTTGCTGATCCAGTTGAAACCGTCGCTGTAAGGGTAGGTCAGGTAACGTTCGAGGAGGCTTGCCGAGCGGTATCCCTCCGAGAGCGAGACATAAGGTCGGAACGTTGCATCCAGGTCCCAGTTGACTCCCGCAAACCAGGATAGATTCCTGTCCGTATTGTCGAGACCGTCGGTGACACGCCCTACGCCGGGTTGCAAATAGGCGTCGGCGTTACCCTTCACTTCGTCATAACGAACCCCGAGGCTCACGATGAAGTCATCGAGATAGATGTCGTCCTGCAGGAACACACCAGTGGAGCGCAGGCTTGCATTTTCGATCAGGTCGAATCGATTGATCGGGTCCCAGTCGAAAGGAAAGCCGATGAAAGAGACCGGGGAAGCTTTCAACTCCCAAGTATCGGCACCGACCAGAACGACATGCTGAGGATGAGGTGACAATTCCAGTTGTACCCGGCCGCCATCGGTGTCGAAGTCGGTATCCGAGGTCCGGTAATTGATACCACGCTCGCGGTTCCAATCGTAGTTGCCGCGCTCAAGCTGCTGGCGATAGATCGATGCGGTCAGCAACGGGTTCCAGCTGCCATCGAACGCGCCCGTGTACGAGAGCTCCAGCAAGTCCCGCTGCTTTTCGGGCGCGTAATGGGTATTCAGACCATCGGGCTGCGGAAACCCCGTGAGCAGGGGCTCTTCCCGGAAATTGCGCGATGCCAGGTACCACACGTCCTTGCGCCGGTCCCGCTGCGCCTGGAACTGTATTTCGTGGCCTTCCACGAGTTGTCTGCGATAGCGCAGGCTTAGCGCGGTCTGTTCGGTAGCGGAATCATCCAGCCGCTCGCCGTCGCCCATGCGGTAGTCGTCGGTGTCGAGATGAGCGACGGCGAGGTCGAGCACGTTGCGCGAGTCGGATGCGGATACGCCCACCGCCGCCCGGACGCCGTCGTCCACCGAGGTGAAACCGAGCCGGGACCAGCCGTTGAGCTCCGGTTCCTCGGTGAAGTCTCCACCCCGGGTGATGATGTTGATCACGCCGCCCATCGCGCCCGACCCATACAGCACCGAGCTCGGGCCGCGAATCACCTCGATGCGCTCGATCATGTCGACGTTTACATAGGAGGCGAGGGACCCCCGGCCGGGCGGCTGCAGGGCGTTGATGCGCACGCCGTCGACCAGCACCAGCACCTGGTCGCGCTTCAGGCCCCGGATGATCGGATCCAGGCCCACCGAGCCGTCCACTGCCACCGCGAGGCCAGGCTGGCCCCGGAGCAGATCGCCGAGAGACCGAGCCTGGGTGCGCTGGATCGTATCGGCTTCGATCACGTTGACCGAGCGCGGGGTATCTGCGATCAGCGCCTCATACCCCTTGGCGGTGACCGTGACCGGAGCGAGGACAGTGGCCTCGTCCGCCTGTGAGAATGCGGCCGCTATGGCTGCGGCCAGGCCCAATACGGCGGTTGCGGGTTTCCGCATCTGAATCCCCTTCATTCAAGAAAATGAGTTGATCGATCGCATCCCGGCGGCCAGGGCCGCCAATGGGACGCAAGTCACCGGAAACCGAGGCCACCATGGGCCGTGCGTCCTGGTCGTCAGGCCTGCCGAAAGGCCTGTTGCGGGAGCCCAAACGGTTCCTGCGTGGGCCGGCGTTGGATAATATAAGAACGTTCCGATCATGGCGAGGCGGCCCGACAAGCCGTGGCCGGCTTTTGACGCAGGCGCGAAAAGCGCATAGATTCCCGGCGCTAATCACCGTGTGCAGAAGCCCCGCAGGGCTGTGGGGCTTCTGCACGCCAAGCCGGATCATCAGCCCCGTCGCCGGAACACCCACCTGCCGGCATCGCGATCCCGCATACGGGAAGCCCGCGCCCAGGCAGGGCCTTGCGATGCCCCCGCGCCCATTTCGTTCCGGCACAAGAGGAATAATGCCATGTCGATGTCCAACCTGACCCGCGGGTTTCTTGGACTGCTGCTTGTCTTGCTCTCAACTGCGGCCCAGTCCGAGTTGCTGAAGCCCATGATGCTCGCCTACACCAAGCCCGGCGCGGATGTCGCCGCCGAAGCCGAGGCCGTGCGTGAGCGGCTGACGCAGGCCGGTTTCCGGGTGCTCGGCGAATATGCGGTGGACGACAGCGCCAGGGTGATGGTGTTTACCTCCGATGAGCTGCTCGACGCTGCAGCCAGTTCGGATCGTGGCGCCTATGTGGCCCCGCTGCGGGTATCCGTGACCCGCGTCGGTACGAATCTCCAGGTCAGCTACAACGATCTCGAGTATTTCCGGCACGCCTATCAGCTGGACCGTTCCCTCGCTGGCGTGATGTCGCGCCTGGCGAACACGCTGGGCGCGCAGGAGGCCTTCGGCGCCCAGGGCCTGACCCCCGCGATACTGGGCCGGTATCGCTACGCCTTCGGCATGGAGCGCTTCAATGACCCCTACCTGTTGGCCACCTACCCCAGTCATGAACGTGCGCTGGCAGCGCTGGAAGCCAACCTGAGCGCCGGCAAGGGCGGTGTACGCGAGGTGTACAGGGTCGATATTCCCGGCCGTGACGCGACGCTGATCGGGGTGGCGATTCGTGAAGAGGAGGGGGCCGAGCGGAACGCCTCGGACCGTTTCAACCTGGCGACGGTGGATGTCGGCGACCGTCGGCACACCGCTTACCTGCCCTACGAGATCCTCGTGGATGGCGGTCGCGTGGAGGCCCTGCACATGCGTTTCCGTATGGCTCTGCATTTCCCCGATCTCAGCATGATGGGGGAGAATAGCTTCATGCAGTTGCGGCGTTCGCCCGTGGCGGTGGAAAAGGCCCTGACCGAGGCGGCAGGCGGTTGAGCCGGACGTCCACCAAGCAAATCCCTGTTCCCGGTGGTCTACCTTTCCAGGTGACGACATGACTGATATCGCATCCAGACTTGCATCCATCCGCGACGGGCTGACCGAGCTGCAGCAACAGCTGGATGGTCCGGCACAGGCGCGTGCGCTGGATCGGCTGCGGACCCTGATCGATGAGTTGGACGCGGTCATCGCCAAGGCCGAGAGACCGATGACACCGCCGGCCCCGAAGCGGACGAAACGGGGCAAGCAGCCCGACGTGGAGAAGTGCCCGCGTTGCACCATCCGCAGCCTGCACATGGTGGCCGGCGAGACGCGCCCGGCAGAGGACGGGTCTGGCGACCAGGACGCCCTCTGGCACTGTTCCAGCTGCGGTTACGAGGTCTGGCGCCCCGACGACTGATCCGAGGTTCCGCTCGGCCTGCAATGCAGGCCCTCCCGATGTCCGACCCGGAACTCGTGCCGGTCCTGCTGACTACCCCGGTTCTCCGGGGCCATTTATCCGCGCACCCCTTCCTTTTGTATTCTCTGCCCAAATCAATCGCCAGGGGCGGTCATGAGTTCATTGAAGATCACGAACATCGGCGAAATCCGTAACGAACTGAAGAAATACAAACGTGGCAAGAAGTTTGATATCCACCAGTTCAACCAGGTGGCCCGGCTCGCCTGGCTGGGTCGGGTGGTGATGCAGCCCCTGGACCCGGAAGACCCCGAGTGCAAATCCTTCCTGATGTTCATCCAGGAACCGGATGAACTGCCGGCGCACTTCCTGGATACCGACCAGGATCTCATGGGTGCGATGCATATCGTGGACGGAGAGCAGGCCGAGGCACTGATCCAGGTGCTGCGTAGCGGGGTAGAGGAGCGCGCCAAGCTCTACGAAGATCTGTCCCGCAGCGATTTCTACTTCCGCTATTTCTACCGCCCCAAGGATGAGCCAAGCCCGGAGGAGGCCACGGCCGGCCCGCAGGGCGGCGCCGAGGATTGAATTCTTGACCCCACCGGTTGTGCCCATATGGCTGGACGCCGGCTGCGTGTCCGCCCAGGCCATGCATGCCCTGTACACGGGCATGGCTGCCTGCACCCGCGACGATGACCCGGTGCGCGTGCTCTGGCTGCAGAGCAGCCAGGACCATGTCTCCGTGGGTGCCAGCCAGAATCCAGCGGCTGACCTCGACCTGGCGGGCTGCGCGAAGCAGGGTATCCCCGTGCTGCGGCGGCCGCTCGGAGGCGGGGCGGTATGGGTGGAGGCACACCAGCCCTGCTTCTTCCTGGTGATGCCGCGCCGCAGCCTCGCGCGCGGGCATCGACACCTGTTCTCGGTGGGTATGGGGCTGGCGGTGGCCGTGCTTCGGCAGTTGGGCCTCGACGAAGCCGAGACGCGGAGCCAGGACATCTGGATCCACGGACGCAAGATCATGGGGACCGGCGCCGCCACCCTCGAAAAGGGTTGCGTCTTCGGGGCCAGTTTCCTTCTCCGCTTTCCAACCGAGCGTTTCCTGGCCTGTATCTTCGCTCCGAGCGATGGCTACCGCGAGTGGGTGCTGCCAGCCCTGCGCGAGGGCGTGACCGACTGTGCGCGGGAGATGATGCCGGCGCCGGACAATGACGCATTCCGGGAGGCCCTGCTCGAGGCCCTGCGACAGCGTTTCGGTGTGCCGCCGAAAACGGAGGAACTGACTCCGGCACTGCGTGACGTCTGGATTGCGCGGGGCCGGGAGGAGCTGGAGGACATGGAACAGGGCGACACCCGTCCCGCGGTGCCCTCCGGGATCCGCATCAACCGGGCCAATCACGTGTTCGAAACCAGCTCCCGCTGCGGGCGCCTGCGCCTGCACGTGGCCGGCACCGCGATCCGGCGTATCTGGTGCGAGGAGCCGCGGATCAACGAGGTGCTCCAGGAGCGCGTCATCGGCCTGGCGCCGGAACGGTTGGTCCTGCGTGCGAGTCTGAGCCAGGGGTTGGAATCCTCGCTCGCGGACGAGATCAGTTGCAGGGTCGATGCCCTGTACCGCGGCATTCGTGCGCCTTGAAGCGTGGCTGAACCCGTGGATTTTTAACCTGATTATTACGCAAGCTCCGCCGGTGGGCAGATGCGTTCTGTTTCAAGGGGCGCGGACGTAGGAGGCCAGCCCCTGGCCGATGGGTTTGCCGGCATCAGATCGGAGAGAGGGCTCGCCTCCTACGGAGCAAGGCGAGTACAAAGCTTGCGTGATAAGCGTTTTTCAAGCACATGAATTGCGACCAGGAATCGACCATGTCGGAACCGACCATTGCCCGCCGTCTCGAGCGCCGCATCATCGTGATGACACGCGACGCCGAGATCCTGGAAAAGCTGCAGGCCTGCGTCCAGCCCCCCTGGGCGTTGGTGCCGGTCACTGACCTTGAGGATCTGGGTCCCTGGAACGAGGTCCTCCTGTACCGCTTCCTGCTGCTCGACCTCGACGAGGTCGAGGTCTTCGATCCGCTCGACGTGATCCGCATCCTGCGCATGGAGTACCAGATCAACCTGCCCGTGTTCTGCTTTGGCGGCGATGAGGACATACAGGACGAGATGCGCCTGTCACGAGCCGATCGCTTCTTCAGCCGCGAGGAGATGGTGCAGCGCCTCCCCGAGTTCCTGCGCCAGTACGACTGGTGAGGTGCCTTGATTGACGGTGGGGTTGGCGCCGGGGCGGCGGCAGCAGCATCATATCGATATGGATCCGCTACAACGATTACGCTTCGCCCCTTCGATCCCGGCGCGAATGCTGCGTTTTTGCACCGGGCTGACTGCAGGCGACTGGCCTGCACTCCGGCCGGATGAGAGACGCCGGCGCGGGGCAGGGGAGGGCTTCATGTCGGCATGAGCATGGATTTCGCCACCTTGGAGGCCTTGCGGCTGCGCCACCCGGCCTGGCGTCTGCTGCGCTCGGATCATGCGCCGCTGATGGCCAGTTTCCTGCACCGCGTGTTCGTGGTGCCCAATGTGAGGGTCATGGCCGCTGCGGACCTGGCGGAAGCGCTGGAGGACGAGCTCTTCGCGCTGCGTGAGCGTCTGGGACCCGATGCCTTTCCCCGCTCGGCGATCCAGTATCTGGATGACTGGGCCAGCGCGGAGAAGGGCTGGCTGCGCAAGTTCTATACCCTGGGCTCTGACGAACCGCAGTTCGACCTGACTCCCGCCACCGAAAAGGCGATTGCCTGGCTGGCCACGCTGGCCGAGCGCAGCTTCGTGGGTACGGAATCGCGGCTGCTCACCCTGTTCGAACTGCTCAAGCAGATGAGCGAGGGTAGTGAGGCAGACCCGGAGAAGCGACTGGCCGAACTGCAAAAGCGCCGCGATGCAATCGATCGCGAGATCGAACAGGTGCAGGCCGGTGACGTACCGCTCCTGGACGACACGGCCCTGCGTGATCGCTTCCAGCAGTTCATGCAACTCGCGCGCGAGCTGTTGACCGACTTTCGGGAGGTTGAGCACAACTTTCGGGCGCTCGATCGCCGGGTGCGCGAAAGAATCGCCTTGTGGGAGGGTTCGAAGGGTGCGTTGCTCGAGGACATCATGGGCGAACGGGATGCGATCGCGGATTCCGATCAGGGTCGCAGCTTTCGGGCGTTCTGGGACTTTCTGATGTCCAGCCGTCGTCAGGAGGAGCTCTCCGAACTGCTGGCCCGGGTGCTGGAACTGCCGCCAGTCGCGGAGCTGCGGCCGGACGCCCGCACCCGGCGCGTGCATTACGACTGGCTGGAGGCGGGCGAGCACACCCAGCGCACCGTAGCCCGATTGTCACAGCAGCTGCGGCGTTTTCTCGATGATCAGGCCTGGTTGGAGAACCGCCGCATCATGGATATCCTGCACGGCATCGAGACCAAGGCGCTGGGGCTGCGAGAGGCACAGCCAACCGGGGAGATCATGTCCATCGCGGCGACCGCGGCGGATATCGAGCTGCCGATGGAGCGTCCGTTACACCGGCCCGTGGGCAAGCCGGTGATTGCGGATATCGAGTTGGAGACAGGCGACGTCGAGGTGGACGCTTCGGCGCTGTATTCCCAGGTCGTGGTGGACAAAGCGCGGTTGGCCCGGCATGTGCGCCATGCCTTGCAGGAACGTTCGCAGGTGACGCTGCGCGAATTGATCGACGCGCAACCCCTGCAGCGCGGGCTTGCGGAACTGGTGGCCTATCTGGAACTGGGTCGGGCACCACTGAAGGTGGTGGTCGACGAGGCAAGCCCCGAGGTGATTACCTGGCAGGCGATCGGACGTGATGGGGCTGGCTGCACCCGGCGCGCCCGGATGCCGCGCGTAACCTTTGTGAGATGACGATGGTGGAAGTGGAAACCAGTGCGGATCTGGCTGGCTCGGAGTTGCCGTCGCTGGCGGTCACCCTGCTCAAGGGCGTGATCTACCGCGACGGCGACGAGCGTCTCTGGGCCGCGTTGCTGGACCTGCAGGCACAGTTGCGGGACTACATGAAGGTGCTGGATCTGGAACTGGTGTTCGACGAGGCCGAGGGCTATGCCTTCCTGCGTTCACGCCCCGACGACGCCGAGACCTCCGGGTCCAGCGCCGGGTCCAGGCCGCCACGCCTGATCGCACGCCGGCCATTGTCCTTTCCAGTGAGCCTGCTGCTGGCCCTGCTGCGCAAGAAGCTCGCCGAGTTCGATGCCGGCGGCGGTGATACCCGTCTGGTACTCACCCGCGACGAGATCGTGGAACTGGTGCGGGTGTTTCTGCCTGACAGCAGCGACGATACCCGCTTCATTGCCCGCATCGAGACGCATATCAACAAGATCGTCGAGCTGGGATTCCTGCAACGCCTGAAGACCGCCGGCCCGCCAAGCTATGAGGTCCGGCGCATCCTCAAGGCCTTTGTCGATGCGCAGTGGCTGGCGGAGTTCGACGATCGGTTGGCTGCCTATCGGGCGCAGTGGCTGGCGGAGGCAGGTGCCCCTGGCGACGCGGAGGAGGGAGAGGCCGGTTCGGGCCGTTCCCGCACGGATGTCCGCACGGGTAACCCATGACCGCGACCTCCACATTCAACACGGGTCGCCCGGAACCTGGGGCCGAGGCGCAGACGCTGGGCCTGGACTTCGCCGGCGACGACGCGTTGGCAGGTTTTCGCCTGCAGCGGCTGGAGGTGCTCAATTGGGGCACCTTTGACGGCCGTGTCTGGACCCTGCAACTCGATGGCCGCAACGGCCTGCTGACCGGCGATATCGGCTCCGGCAAGTCGACGCTGGTCGATGCCGTGACCACGCTGCTGGTGCCGGCCAACAGGGTTGCCTACAACAAGGCCGCGGGCGCCGACTCCCGCGAACGCAGTCTGCGTTCCTACGTGCTTGGGCACTACAAATCCGAGCGCAACGATGTGACGGGCGCAGCCAGACCTGTGGCCCTGCGCGACCAGAACAGCTACTCGGTCATCCTCGGCGTGTTCCACAATATGGGTTACGACCAGACCGTGACGCTGGCGCAGGTGTTCTGGAGCAAGGACGCCCAGGGGCAGCCGGCACGCTTCTTCGTCGGCGCGGAGCGGCCGCTGACGATCGCCGGAGATTTTGCGCACTTTGGCCCGGACATCGCACAACTACGCAAGCGCCTGCGCGGGTTGGGGGCGCTGATCGAGGACAGTTTCCCGAAGTACGGCGCCTGGTTCCGGCGCCGCTTCGGCATCGATAACGACCAGGCCCTGGAACTCTTTCATCAAACCGTTTCGATGAAGTCGGTGGGCAATCTGACGGACTTCGTGCGCAGCCACATGCTGGAGCCCTTCGACGTCACGCCGCGCATCCAGGCACTGATCGCGCACTTCGACGATCTCAACCGAGCCCACGAGGCGGTGCTCAAGGCGAAACGGCAGGTGGAACTGCTCCAGCCGCTGGTGGCGGACTGCGATCGGCATGAGGCGCTGGAGGCAGAGGCCGATACCCTGCGGCGCTCTCGTGAGGCGTTGCGTGCTCATTTCGCCGAATGGAAGCTGAACCTGCTGGAGCGGCGACTCGCCAGCCTGAACGAGGACTGGCAGCGGCTGGACGCCCAGGTTCTTCGGCTCGAGGGGCGCCGGGACGAACAGCGCATTCAGGTCGATGAACTGAAACGCGCGGTGGCCGAAAACGGGGGTGATCGACTGGAGCGCCTGGCTGAGGAGATTCGGCAGAAGGAGAAACTGCGGGATGCCCGCCTGATGAAGGCGCGGCGCTACGCGGAACTCACGGGTGTCATCGGGGAGCCCGCGTCCGAGGACGAAGCGGCGTTCATGGACCAGCGGGGGCGTTTTGCCAGTCTGCGCGAGACACTGCGCAATCAGGATGCCGATCTCCAGAATGCGCTGACCGAGCAGGCCGTGCGCATGAGCGAGGGCAAGAAGGAACATGACGCCCTCGGCGCGGAGCTCGACAGCCTCAGGCGTCGGCGCAGCAATATCGATGACCATCAGATCCGGATCCGCGCGGCACTTTGCGCGGCGCTGGGGCTGGACGAGGAAACGATGCCCTTCGCCGGCGAGTTGCTGCAGGTGCGCGAGGAGGAACAGATATGGGAAGGCGCCGCGGAGCGCCTGCTGCACGGCTTCGGCCTGTCGCTGCTGGTGCCCGACCAGCACTACCGCGCGGTCGCCGACTGGGTCGACCGCAGTCACCTGCGGGGGCGGCTGGTCTACTTTCAGGTGCGTCCCATCCGGCGCGGGGAGTTGCCCGATCTGCACGCCCATTCCCTCGTGCGCAAGCTCTCGATCAAGCCCGACTCACCGTTCTACGACTGGCTGGAACGGGAGCTGGCGCATCGGTTCGACGTGGCCTGCTGTGAAACCCAGGAGGCGTTCCGACGCGAGCGGCGCGCGATCACCCTCGCGGGTCAGATCAAGGATCCGACCGGACGCCACGAGAAGGACGATCGGCACGCCCTGTCGGATCGCAGCCGCTACGTGCTTGGCTGGACCAACGCCGCGAAGATCGCGGCACTGGAGGCCCGATCCCGACAGCTGGAGACCGGGCTGGCCGAGATCGGTCGACAGCTCGGCGCACTGCAGGGCCAACGAAGGGGGCTTGAGGAGCGCCTGAACGCGCTGACCGGGTTGCAGGAGTTCAACGATTTCCAGGAGCTCGACTGGTCCTCGGTGGTCACCGCGATCAACGTGCTGTCCGAGGAGCGCCAGCGCCTCGAGGCGGCTTCCGACCGTCTTCATGAACTCAACCGGCAACTGGGCGAGGTCCGCGCGCAACTCGAGGCGTTGGAGGCGGAGTTGGACGGGATCCGTGACCGTCGGTCGAAGACCGAGCAGAAGCGCAGCGATGCCGATATGCTCAGAACCGAGACCCAGGCCGTGCTTGATGCCGAGCCGCCGGTGGTTGCGCTGCGGGAGCGGCTCGAGGCCATGCGCGGCGAGGCGCTGGGGGAGCATACCCTGACGGTCGAGTCCTGCGACAACCGCGAGCAGGATCTCCGGGGATGGCTGCAGAAGCGGATCGATGCCGAGGATCTGAAGGTCAAGCGGGCCCGCGACCGGATCATTCAGGCGATGATGACCTTCAAGGAGGAGTTCAAGCTGGAGACGGCGGAGTTCGATGCCAGCATCGAGGCCGCGTTCGAGTACCGCGGGCTGCTCGAGAGCCTGGGCCGCGACGACCTCCCGCGCTTCGAGGCCCGCTTCAAGGAACTGCTGAACGTCAACACGATCAACGAGATCGCCAACTTCAACGCCCAACTGGCCCGCGAGCGCGAAACCATCAAGGAACGGATCGCGCGCATCAACGAGTCATTGACCCAGATCGACTACAACCCCGGGCGCTATATCGTGCTCGAGTCCCAGGCCAGTCCGGATGCCGATATCCGCGATTTCCAGACCGAACTGCGTGCCTGTACTGAGGGTACGCTGACGGGTTCCGAGGATGCTCAGTATTCCGAGGCCAAGTTCCTCCAGGTCAAGGCCATCATCAGCCGCTTCCGGGGGCGCGACGGGCTCTCCGAGCAGGATCGGCGCTGGACTACGAAGGTCACCGATGTGCGCAACTGGTTTGTGTTTGCGGCCAGCGAGCGCTGGCGCGAGGATGACGTCGAATATGAGCATTATTCCGATTCCGGCGGCAAGTCCGGGGGCCAGAAGGAGAAACTGGCCTATACCATCCTGGCGGCAAGTCTTGCCTACCAGTTCGGACTGGAGTGGGGCGCCGTGCGCTCGCGCTCCTTCCGCTTCGTGGTGATCGACGAGGCCTTCGGCCGTGGCTCGGACGAGTCGGCGCAATATGGGCTGCGGCTGTTCGCACAACTCAACCTGCAATTGCTCATCGTGACCCCGCTGCAGAAGATCCACATCATCGAGCCATTCGTGTCCAGCGTCGGCTTCGTGCACAACGAGCAGGGCAGGGCCTCCAGCCTGCGCAACCTGTCGATCGAGGCCTACCGCGAGGAGAAGGCGCGGCTGGCGGTATGAGCTGGACCCGCCCGGAGGACCTGCGGGCGCAGGTGCACCGGCTGTGGGACCGCGGTGAACTGTTGTCCGCCCTAGTCATGGATGAGGAGACCTTTCCGAGGAGGCTCGTGCTCAAGGGGCCGACCTCGTCGGAGATGGCCGGGCGCTTTGACGAGGTACGAGCCTGGATCGCGGCGCTGCGCCCGATGCCTTACTGTCGGATCGAGTGGCGCGAGTTCACCCACCGGGTCTTTGGTGCCAACAGGGTGCCGCGGGATGCATGGGTGGACAGCCTGGACGATGCATTGAGGTGGATCGGGAAACAGCGGGAGGCGGCCCGCTTTCAAGGCCTCGTCGATCTGACCCGTTCACGCCAACCGGCCCTCCTCGACTGGCTCGCCCGGCGGCCGTTGCGGGCGCTGGAACTGGCTGGCGACTGGGAACGGCTCCTCGACATCGTTGCCTGGTTGCAGGCGCATCCGCGTCCCGGAATCTACCTGCGGCAGGTCGACATCCCCGGCGTTCACAGCAAATTCATCGAGGCGCATCGGGGAGTGCTGAGCGAGTGCCTGGACCGGATCCTGCCAGCGGAGTCGATCGACAGCGCCAGCACGGGTGTTTCGCGATTCAATGCGCGCTATGGATTCCGGGAAAAGCCGGCGCGCATCCGGTTCCGGGTGCTCGATGAAGACCTGCAGGTGTTCTTGGGAGTCCGGAAGGCCATGCCCGATACGAGCCTCCCAGACATCACTCTCGACGTGGACAGCTTCGCTGCGCTCTCGCTACCGGTGCAACGGGTGTTCATCACCGAGAACGAGATCAACTTCCTCGCCTTTCCCCGGGTTCCTCGCGGCATGGTCATCTTTGGCGCCGGCTATGGCTGGGATGCTCTGGCCCGGGTCGTTTGGCTGCAGCAGCAGAAGCTGCATTACTGGGGCGATATCGACACCCACGGTTTCGCGATCCTCGATCAGCTGCGCAGTCGCTTCCAATACGTGGATTCCCTGCTGATGGACCGCGCCACCCTGCTGGCTCACGAGGTTCACTGGGGCCGCGAAGCCGATCCCGTGCGCCACGACCTGCCGCGACTCACCGCGGCCGAACGCTCGCTATACGACGAACTGCGCGACAACCGCCTTCGGGAATCCCTGCGTCTCGAACAGGAACACATCGG
>Ga0209498_1000148_pt1 | contig 40459 bp, 32 predicted proteins | sample WalLakDeSediment_FD_184131 | JGI IMG/M metagenome (GOLD analysis project Ga0209498, IMG submission 184131) | Lake sediment microbial communities from Walker lake, Nevada to study Microbial Dark Matter (Phase II) - Walker Lake 11/02/13 Deep... | ecosystem: Environmental > Aquatic > Freshwater >... | reverse complement strand
TCTTGCTGCCGATGGTGGCCACGCCGGTCGCCATCGCGCTCATCTGGGCGCTGATGTTCAACCCCAGCCTCGGGGTGCTCAACTACTTCCTCGAGAGCCTCGGCCTCGCCCGCTCGCTGTGGGTGGCGCAGTCGAGCCTGGCGATCCCCTCGCTGGTCCTCGTCGACACCTGGCAGTGGTCGCCGATGATCGCGCTGATCCTGCTCGCGGCCATGCAGAGCGTGCCGGCGGAGCACTACGAGGCGGCGCGCATCGACGGGGCCAACGCCTGGCAGTCGTTCTGGCACATCACCATCCCCGGCATCCGCTCCGCCATCGTCGTCGCGCTCATCCTCCGCGCCGTCGACGCGCTCAAGACCTTCGACATCATCTACGTCATCACCGAGGGCGGCCCCGGCACCGCCTCGGAGACCCTCAACGTGCTCGCCTTCAAGACCGGCTTCCAGTTCTTCCACGCCGGCTACGCCGCCACGCTGCTGATCTTCCTGATGTTCCTGGTGCTCGGCATCGCCGTGTTGCTCAACGCGGTGCGGAGGCGGGTGTGAACACCGCCGCCGCGTCCAACCCGACCGCGGCGCAGGCCGCCGCCCGCGCGCGCCGCCTCAAGCTGGTCAAGACGCTGGGCGTCTACCTGCTGATCGCCGTCGTGCTGGCGATCATGCTCTTCCCCTTCTACTGGATGGTGCTGACGAGCCTGCGGAGCCAGGTCGACAACGTCAGCCGCGTGCCGGTCTGGTGGTTCACGCCCACCTGGGAGAACTACCAGAACGTCATCGCGCGCAACAACTTCCTCACCTTCACCTGGAACTCGTTCGTGGTCGCCACGCTCTCCACGGCGGTCGGCCTCGTGCTCGGCCTGCCCGCCGCCTACTCGATCGCGCGCTTCAAGCAGGAGGGGCTGGCGGTCGCCATCCTCATCGCGCGCCTGACGCCCTACATCACCTACCTGGTGCCGTGGTACCTCGCGTTCCGCGCGCTCGGTCTGATCGACACCTACCTCGCCCTGACGCTCACGCATCTGATCGTGGGCATGCCGCTGATCGTCTGGATCATGATCAGCTTCTTCGAGGGCGTGCCGCAGGACCTGGAGGAGGCCGCCTTCGTCGACGGGGCGACCCGCATCGGCGCCTTCATGCGCGTGATCCTGCCGCTGTCGACGCCGGGCATCGTCGCCGCCAGCATCCTGGCGTTCATCTTCAGCTGGAACCAGTTCCTGTTCAGCCTGGTGCTCTCCGGCCCCAACACCCGTCCGGTGCCGGTGGCGGTCTTCAACTTCATCTCCTACGGGCAGATCGACTTCGGCGGCCTCGGCGCCGCCGCGGTGATGATCACGCTGCCCGTCCTCATCCTGACGCTCATCATCCAGCGCTGGATCGTCACCGGCCTGACGATGGGCGCCGTGAAGGGCTGACCATGCTGGCGCTGCGCAAGCTCGCCGTCGGCGAAACCCGGCTCGTGCTGCAGGACCTCCCCGATCCCGAGCCGCGCTCGGGCCACGTCGTCATCGACGTCGCCGCCGCCGGGATCTGCGGCACCGACGTCCACATCCGCCACGACGAGTACCGCTCCGACCCGCCCGTCACCCTCGGCCACGAGGTGGCCGGCACGATCGCCGCGCTCGGCGATGGTGTCGAAGGATGGCGAGTCGGCCAGCGTGTCACGACCGAGACCTACTTCTCGGTGTGCGGTCGCTGCGAGCACTGCCGCACCGGCCGGCCGAACCTCTGTGCCAGGCGTCGCTCCATCGGCTCCTTCGAGGACGGCGGCTTCGCGGCGCGCCTGCTCGTTCCGGCCACCAACCTTCACGCCCTCCCCGACACCCTGGCGTTCCCCGAGGCGGCGTTGGTCGAGCCGCTGGCCTGCGTCGTGCGCGGCCTAATCGAGCTGAACCGGCTCGACGCCGGCGACCGCGTGGCCCTCACGGGACCGGGTCCGATCGGCCTGCTGGCGCTGCAGGTCGCCAAGGCCGCCGGCGCCCGCACGGTGATGTTGGGCACGGCGGCTGACGCCGCCCGGCTGGAGCTCGCCGCCCGCCTCGGCGCCGATGGGGTCCTGACGGTGGAGGCCGCCGACGACCTGCCGGCGACCGTGACGGGGATGCTGGGCGGGCCGCCCGAGGTCGTCATCGAGTGCTCCGGCGCGGCGCCGGCCGCGGCCATGCTCCTGAGCCTGGTGAAGAAGGCCGGCCGCTTCGTCCAGGTCGGCCTCTACGGCAAGCCAATCGCCCTGGACATGGACCAGGTCTGCTACAAGGAGCTGCAGGTCAGCGGCAGCTTCGCCACCGCGCCGAGCTCGTGGCCGCGCGCGCTGGCCCTGGCCGGGTCGGGTGCTGTCTCGCTCGCCGCCATCGTCGGCGCGACCTTCCCCCTGCGGGAATGGGAGCGGGCGTTCGAGGCGGTCGCGGCACGCATCCCCGGGAAGGTGCTACTGCTGCCCTGAACGGCGGCGCACGGGCCGCGCCCGAACCCGCGTCGAACGCGATCAGGCCGGCTTCTCGGCGAGCAACGACACGCTCTTCACCCCGAAGCGTTCGCTCGCGCCGCGAGCGGATCTCGACAGGAAGGCGTACCGTTCGTTCGGGCGCGCCGTGCGCACCCGCAGGCCCGCCGCCTCGATGGCGTCCCGGTAGTCGTCCTCTTGGGCGGCGCCGCCGATGCACGAAGCCCAAAGCGACGTGTCGCAGACGATGTCCTCGGTGAGCGGGCGCTCGGTGACGATGTCACAGAAGGCCATCCGACCGTCCGGCGCCAGCACGCGCGCGGCCTCCCGGAAGACGGCGGGCTTGTCGGCCGCGAGGTTGATCACGCCGTTGCTCACGATGGCATCGAAGGCGTGGTCGTTAAACGGGAGCTCCTCGAGGAAGCCGTGCCGGAAGGCCACCTGATCGAACCCGGCGGCGGCACGCTCGGCCTCGGCCTTGGCCAACTGCTCCTCGGTCATGTCGATGCCGACGACCCGCCCGTGGGGGCCGACCTCGAGGGCGGCGGCAAAGGCGTCGGTGCCCGAACCACTGCCGAGGTCGAGCACGCGGTCGCCGGGACGCAGGTTGGCCAGGTCGTGCGCGTACCCGACGCCGGCGAAGGATGCGAGGGCGCCGCCCGGGACGGCATCGAGCACCTCGGGCGGGTAGCCGAGCCTCTCCGCGAGCGGCCGGCCGGTCTCGAAGTGGAAGCCGGCCCCAGGATCGGCCGCCACCTCGCGGTACATGGCGCGCACCTTGCCGCGGAGCTCCTGGACGTCGACGGTGGGTCGCATGGTCACCTCCTCATCGGCGGGGGTGAGCCCGCACCGACGCGGCGGGACGACGGTCAGTCAGGTTCAACGTGGCGTGCCCACCCCCGGGTCGCTGCCGCGTCGTGCCTGCGATGGTAGCGGCGTTCGCCGCGCATGTCCACCCGCGCCGCGACACCGGCGAGCGGCCCGCTCCCGCGTCAGCCGACCCCGCAGTTCCGCGCAGCGGAACTGCCTAGGGCGGTTCGGCTGTCAGCCGAAACGACCCGTGATGTAGTCGTTCGTCCGCTGCTCCCGCGGGTTCGTGAACATGGTGTTGGTGTCCGCAACCTCGATCAGGTCGCCCTCGTAGAAGAAGGCCGTGTAGTCCGAGACGCGGGCCGCCTGCTGCATGTTGTGCGTGACGATGATGATCATGACGTCATGCTTGAGCTCGTGGATGAGCTCCTCGATCCGCATGGTCGATTGCGGGTCGAGCGAGCTGGTGGGCTCGTCCATCAGCAGCACCTCGGCCTCGACGGCGAGCGCGCGGGCGATCGAAAGGCGCTGCTGCTGCCCACCCGAGATCCCACCAGCCGGGGCTCGGAGGCGGTTCTTGACCTCGTCCCACAGCGCCGCCTGCCGCAGCGACCGCTCGGCGACCTCGTCGAGCAGCGCGCGATTGCGGATGCCGACGAGCTTCAGGCCGGCGACCACGTTGTCGTAGATCGACATGGTCGGGAACGGCGTGGGCTTCTGGAACACCATGCCGATGCGGCGGCGGATGGTGACGGGGTCGACGCCGTTGGCGTAGATGTCCGTGCCGTCGAGGACGGCCTTGCCGGTCACCTTGACGCCGCGCGTGAGGTCGTGCATGCGGTTGAGGGCGCGTAGGAAGGTCGTCTTGCCGCAGCCCGAGGGGCCGATCAGGGCCGTCACCGTCTTGTCCCTGAAGGCGAGGCTGACGTCGCGCACGCCGACGGTCTTGCCGTAGTTCACGGTGATCCGGTCGGTGACGAGGCGCGTCACCGCCTCCGCGGCGACCGTCGCGCGCGCATCGCCCTGGCCGGCGTCCTGGGGCTTGGGGGTCGCCAGGACCACGCGGTTCGAGACGGCGTCGGTAGCGGGCGTCGCGGCGGCTGTGGCTGGGGCGTCGTCGGCGTGCGGCATGGGTTCCATGGGATGTCCTTCGAGGGGCGCGGCGGGGACCGTCACAGCTCAGTGGCCCGGCGTTGGCGAGTGACGATGCGCGTGCCGACGAAGGTGACGATGACCAGCACGAGCAGGATGACGCCTGCACCCCAGCCCATCGCGTGCCACTCCCTGTAGGGGCTGATGGCGAGGCTGTAGAGGCGCGCCGGCAGGGTGTCGACGGGTCCCAGCAGGTAGCGGAGCGGTGTGCTGGAGAAGAAGTTGTTGCCGAACGAGGTGAACAGCAGCGGGGCGGCCTCCCCGGCGGCACGCGCGAAGGCGATGAGGACGCCGGTGACGACGCCGACGCGCGCGGCGGGGAGGACGGTGTTGAGCACGACGCGCCAGCGCGGCAGCCCGAGCGCCAGGCCGGCCTCCCGGATCGACCACGGGATGATGCGCAGGACCCCCTCGGTAGCGCGCGCGACGATCGGCAGCATGACGAAGGCGAGCGCCACCGCGCCGGAGATGCCGGAGAACGTGCCCATCGGCTTGACGATCAGCGAGAACGCCAGGAGGCCCTTGAGGATGGCGGGCATGCCGTTGAGGGTGTCGTTGAGGACGCGCAGGACGGGGTTGAGCGGGTGGTCGGGGAACTCGGAGAGCATGATGCCGGCGCCCACGCCGATCGGTACGGCGATGAGCAGCGCCAGTCCGTCGACGACCATCGTGCCGAGGATCGTGTGTCCGAGGCCCGTCGGTCGGCCCTGCAACGCGCGCGCGGGCGAGCCGAGGTCCTGGGTGTAGAAGTCGGCCGTCAGGACGGCGCTGATGCCGTTGGAGACGACGTACCAGACGATGATCAGCAGCGGGACGAGCACCGCGGCGGTGGCGAGCACCAGCAGGCCGATCATGAACCGGTCGCGGCGGTAGCGGCGCCGCAGGTTCTCCGGGGTGACGGTCGCGAGGCGCCGCGGGGCGCCGGCGGCGGTCGCTGTATCAGACCCGGTGCCAGGTGCAGTGGCGGCCATCAGAGCGCCCGACCCCCGACCGCCAGCTTGCGCTGCAGCCAGGCGGCGATGAGGTTGACGGTGAGCGAGATCAGGAACAGGTAGAAGCCGACGGTCATCAGGCTGGCGAGGTGCAGGTCCTCGACGGCCTCGCGGAACTCGTTGACGATGACCGAGGGCATCGTGGCGGCCGGACCGAAGAGGGTGAACGGCAAGGTGTTCGAGTTGCCCACCAGCATCGCAACCGCCATCGTCTCGCCGATGGCGCGGCCGAAGCTCAGGATCGCGCCGGCGGTGATGGCGCCGCGGGCGTACGGCAGCACCGCCATCCGCATGACCTCCCAGCGCGTCGCGCCGAGCGCGCGGGCGGCCTCGCGCTGCGAGCGCGGAACCAGCCGGATCGCGTCGCGCGCGAGGGCGGTGGTGTACGGCACGATCATCAGCGCGAGCACGATGGTGGCGGTGATCAGGTTGTAGCCGGCCGGCGGGCCGAGAACCGGCAGCAGGCCGGGCGCGTGCTCGAAGGCCCAGAAGTAGACGGGCAGGTAGACGTGGTTCTGCATGAGCGGCACGAGCACGAAGATGCCCCAGATGCCAACCACCACCGACGGCACGGCGGCGAGGAGGTCGACGATCGTGTCGACGATGCTGGCGAGCCAGCGCGGGGCGTACTCGGCGCTGAAGATCGCCACGCCGATCGCGGGGAAGAACGAGAGCGCCAACGAGGCGACGGCGGTGATCAGCGTGCCGACGATGAAGGGCCAGGTGCCGTGAATCCCGCGCACGGGGTCCCAGGTGGTGCCGGTCAGGAAGCCGAAGAAGCCGAAGCGGCGCAGGGGTTCCCAGCCGTCGACGAGCAGGACCTGGGCGAGGAGCAGCGCCAGCGCGACGATCGACAGGCCCAACGCGACGACGACGACCTGGAACACGCGGTCGCCGAGGCGTCGGTAGATCGGGTGGGTGGGCCGCCGGACGAGATCGCGGGCGGTGAAGGCTAGGTCCACGGGGCAAGTCTCCCGTCTGCGTGTCATGGCCGCGTCATCACGCCGGCGCGGGCCGGCGTCACGTGGACGCCGGCCCGCCGGGGTCGGGATGGGCTCGGAGGGCTCAGTACCCTGCTGCCGCCAGCACCTGGGCGCCGAGGTCCTCGCCCCGCCACTTGACCTGGCGGATCATGTCGAGGTTGAGCTGCAGCACCGCCGTGGGGATGCGCGAGAAGGAGAGCGGCTCGGCCAGGTCCTGGCCGTCGGTGATCGCCCACACGACGAACTTCAGGAGCTCCTCGGCCTGGGTTCGGGTCGAGATCGCGTTGTTCGCTTCGAGGTTCTCGTACATGAGCATCCAGGCGAAGCCGGCGATCGGGTAGCCGTCGGGCGCCTCGGTGTCGGTCACCAGGATGCGGGTGTCGGCCGGCAGCGGGACGTCGGCGGCCAGCGAGGTCGCGGCCAGGCTCGGCTCGATGACGTTGCCGCTCTTGTTCCGGACGTAGCCGTAGGCGATGTCGTTGAGCACGGCGTAGACAAGGCTGTTGTAGCCGATCGCCCCGGGAGTGTTCTGGACGACGCCGGCGACGCCCTCGTTGCCGTTGCCGCCGATGCCGACGGGCCAGTTCACCGAGGTGGCGAAGCCGACGCGGTCGGCCCAGGCGGGCGACACCTTCGTCAGGTAGCTGGTCCAGATGTTGGTCGTACCGGAGCCATCGGAGCGGTGCACGACCGTGATCGGCAGCGGCGGCAGGCGCACGCCGGGGTTCAGCTGGGCGATCTGCGGGTCGGCCCAGGTGGTGATGTTGCCGAGGAAGATCTCGGCCAGCGTGTCGCCGTCGAAGACCAGGCCCTTGGCGACACCCGGCAGGTTGTAGGTGGGTACCACGTCGCCGAGCGTGATCGGCAGGTTGAACGCGATCCCGCCGCCAGCCGCGGCGATCGCCGCGAGCTGTCCGTCGTTCAGGAAGGCCTCGGTCATGCCGAACATGACCGTCTGCTCGGTGAACTGGCGGATGCCGCCGCCGGAGCCGATGGACTGGTAGTTGACGGTGACGCGGCCGCCGGTGAGGTCGCGGTACTCGTCGGCCATCGAGGTGACGAGCGGGGCCGGGAAGGTGGCGCCGGCGCCGAGCAGCTCGACCTGCTGGGCCGAGGCGATCGTCGCCGTCGCGAGCAGCGTCGTGGCGATCAGGGTGAGCATCTTGCGCATGAGGTTCCTCCGTAGGGGCGTGGGTGTCCGCGGTGCGGACGCCATCCGCGTGAACCGTACAGCCGGCTCGTCAGCCCTCGGTCAGCGTGCGTCAGCGCTTCGTCAGCCGCCGGCATCTTGGTTGCGTGCGGCCGCTACCTCGGGAGCGCGTGCTCCCCCTAGCGGGGGAGCGCGTGCTCCCCCTAGCGGGGGAGCACGTGCAGCGACCGCGCCGATGGCACGAGGCCCACGGTCTCCCCCACCTCGGGCATCCCGACCTCGGCGGCGTTCGGGACGTCGACCAGCCAGCGCGCGTCGCCCGGCGCCCGGACGGCGATCTCGGCCAGTTGACCGAGGAAGCTGGCCCGCTCCACCACGCCGCGCAGCGGCGCCACCAATTGCGCACCGCGTTCGATCGTCAACGCCTCAGGGCGGATCACGGCCGTCACCTCCGTGCCGGCCGGGTGCGGCACGCCGTTCGGCACCTCGAGCCGGGCGCCCGCCACCTCGATGGTGCGGGCGTCCACGGCGACGGCCTCGATGAAGTTCGCCTTGCCGATGAAGTCGGCGACGAAGCGGTCGACCGGCCGGGCGTAGACCTCGACCGGGCTGCCCACCTGCGCCACCCGGCCGCGGTCCATCACCACCACGACGTCGGAGATCGACATCGCCTCCACCTGGTCGTGGGTGACGTAGACGCTGGTGATGCCCAGGCGCTGCTGCAACTCGCGGATCTCGATGCGCATCTGCTCGCGCAGCTTGGCGTCGAGGTTGCTGAGCGGCTCGTCGAACAGCAGCATGCGGGGCTCCATCACCAGGCAGCGCGCGAGCGCCACGCGCTGCTGCTGCCCGCCGGAGAGCTGGCTCGGCGGGCGCTGCGTCATGCCGACGAGGCCCACCTGGTCCACCACCCTGTCGACCCGCGCCTTGATGTCGACCCGCGACAGGCCCTTGAGCCGCAGCCCGAAGGCGATGTTGTCGTACACGTTGAGGTGCGGGAAGATCGCGTAGCTCTGGAACACCATGGTGGCGTCGCGGGCGTTGGGGGCGACCTGGTTCATGCGCCGCGCGCCGAAGTAGATGTCGCCGCGGGTCGGCTCCTCGAAGCCGGCGATCATCCGCAGCAGGGTGGTCTTGCCGCAGCCCGAGGGCCCCAGCAGCGTCACGAGCCGGCCCTTGGGCAGCTCCAGGTCGACGTCGTCGACGGCGACCACGACGGTGTTCGGGTCGTCCTGGCTGGTGAACTCCTTGCGCAGGCCGACGAGCCTCAGGTCGATGGTGGCCGGGCCGGCCGTGTCGACGACGGCGCTCATGGGTCCCTCCGATGGGGGTGGCGGCTCATCCGAAGCGAACCGTGGTGGTCGTCTTCGACCAGCGCTCGACGAGGACGGTGATGATGGCGATGGCGATGGTCACCAGCACGATGGTGACGATCGAGAAGGCGGCGGCGACGCCGAGCCGGCCGGAGCCGACCTGGTTGAGGATCTGCACGGTCATGAGGTTCCAGTTGGCCGACACCAGGAAGATGGCGGCCGAGATGGCCGTCATGGCGCGCACGAAGGCGTACACGAGGCCGGAGAAGAAGGCCGGCGCCAGCAGCGGCAGCGTGACCTTGCGGAAGGTGGTGACGGCGTCGGCGCCCAGGTTCTGGGCCGCCTCCTCGATCGAGGGATCGACCTGCTTCAGCACCGCGATGCCGTTCTGGATGCCGACCGGAACGTAGCGGAACACGAAGGCGAGGACCAGGATGGCGAGCGTGCCCGTGAGGATGAGCGGCGGCGTGTTGAACGCCAGGATGTAGCCGATGCCCACTACGGTGCCGGGAACGGCGTAGCTGAGGATGCTGCCGAACTCCAGCGCCGCCTTGCCGGGAAAGCGCCGGCGCACGACCAGGTAGGCGACCAGCATGCCGAGCAGACCCGACAGCGGCGTCGACACGATCGCGATGATCAGCGTGTCGTAGACCGACTTGAGGCCGACCGAGAACACGTAGCGCAGGTGCTGCAGGGTGGGCGTGTAGTCGAAGCCCCACACGCGGGTGAACGCGCCGAGCACGATCACCGCGTAGAACGCCAGCACCAGCGCGGCGAACGCGAGCACCAGCGCGTACAGCGCCCACTTGGCCGCAGGCGAGACGATCCTGGAGGTCGAGGCCGTCGGCTTGCCGGTGACGGTCACGTACTGGCGCCTCGACACCCAGTAGCGCTGCACCGCGAAGGCGATCAGCGACGGGATCAGCAGCACGACGGCGAGCATGGCGCCGCGAGCGAGGTTGAAGCTGCCGGTGATCTCCAGGTACGCCTGCGGCGCCAGCATGGGAAACGCGGCGCCGGCGAGCACCAGCGGGTTGCCGAAGTCCGAGATCGACTCGATGAAGACGACGAGGAAGGCCGAGAAGATACCGGGGAGCGAGAGCGGGAAGGTGACGCGCCAGAAGGCCTGCCAGCGGGTGGCGCCGACGTTGTAGGCGGCGTCCTCCAGCACCGGGCTGATCGACTGCAGCACCCCACGGAGCGAGAGATAGGCGAGCGGTGCGAAGGTGAAGATTTGCGAGGCGACCACGCCCCAGCGGCCGTAGATGTTGAAGTCCTGCAGACCGAGCAGCTGCTTGGTGACGAGGCCGTTGAAGCCGAAGAGGAAGAGGATGGACACCGCCCCCACGAACGGCGGCGAGATGATCGGAAGCAGGGTGATCAGGTGGAGCGCGCGCTTGAAGGGGACGTCGACGCGCGTGAGGGTGAAGGCGACGACGAAGCCGAGCGCGGTGCCGACCACGCCGACCAGCGCGGCGACCGAGAGGCTGTTCCGCAGCGCGTTCTGGTAGAGGCGGCGCGTCTGCAGCAGCTGGTAGTGCTCGGCAGTCCAGTCGCCCCCGCGGGTCTGCAGGCTGGCGATCGCCACCTTGGCGAGCGGGTAGACCACGAAGAGCGCGATGAGCACGAAGACGGTCGCCACCAGGAAGAGCAGCAGCGGGTCGCGGGCCAGGATGCGGATCTCGCGAAGGGCGCGGCGCATGAAGGGATCCGGGTGATGCGGCGTGGGGCACGGCCGCTAGGCCGTACCCCACGCCCTCCGTCGGACGGGGCCTCAGCCCCCGACGATCACTGGCCCAAGACCTCTTCGACCCAGCGGTCGACGAGGCGCTCGCGGTTCGCCGACGCGAAGGCCGGGTCGTAGCTCACCAGGTTGATCTCGTCGAGCGAGGGGATGCCCTCGCCCGCCGACACGTCGGCGCGGATGGGCAGGAAGTACGTCTTGACGGCGGACAGCTGCTCCTGGCCGCGCGCGCTGGTCATCCAGTCGACGAGCGCCTTGGCCGCGTCGAGGTTCTGCGCGCCCGCCAGGATCGACATGGAGGCGACCTCGTAGCCGACGCCCTCGGCCGGGAAGACGACCTCGACCGGGAAGCCCTCGTCGACCAGCTTCAGGAAGCCGGGCGAGAACTGAAGGGCGATGACCGTCTCACCGAGGCCGAGCGCGCCGGACGGCGCGGTGCCTGACTGGGTGTAGGTCTGGACGTTGGCGTTCAGATCGGCCATGTACGCGAAGGCGGCGTCCTCGCCCCACAGCTCGATCAGGGTGAACACCACGGCGCGCGCCGTGCCGGAGGCCTGCGGCGAGGGCATCTGGATGAGGCCGCGGTAGCCGGGGTTCGTCAGATCGGCCCAGCTGCGCGGGACCTCGAGACCGCGCTGCGCGAGGACGTCGGTGCGGACACCCAGCGCCAACGGGTTGGTGTAGATCGCGTGCCAGTAGCCCTCGGCGTCCTTGAACTCGCCGATCAGCGCGCCGGCCTCGGCGGCCACGTACGGCTGGGTGAGGCCGCGCCCCTTGGCGTCGATGTGGTTCTCGCTGGGGGCGCCGAACCAGACGTCGGCCTGCGGCCGCGCGCTCTCGGCCTCGATCCGCGCCAACGCCGGACCGGTGGAGAGGAAGGTCATCTGGACCTGGATGCCGGTGTCGGCGGTGAAGGCGGCGAGGATGCGGTTCGAGTTCTCCTCGTCGACGCTCGAGTACACGACGAGCGTCTGGGCGGCGGCGAGCGAGAGCAGGAGGGCGGTGGCGAGCACCGCCAAGCGACGGACGAACATGCTGGCCCCTCTCTGGCGCCCGGATGACCCGCCCGGAAGGCGATCGCGGTCGGGTTCGTTCGGGGCGCCTCGCGAACGCCCCATCCTACCGCCTGACAGCGCCCTGACGAAGGAACGGAACGCCCGGCTCAGCTCCGTCGGGGACGACTCACCCTGGGTCCCACCAACGCACCACGTCGAGGTGCGTCGCGATCCCCAGCAGCGGCCCCACGGCGTCGCCCCGCTCGGTGATGAGCACCGCCTCGAGCTCGGGCGCGTCGACGAACCGCGCCAGCACCCGCTCGGCGGGTTCGGCGGCGGCGGCGGTGGTCCAGGTGGTGCGATCGGCCTCGGCCGCCATCACGTCGGCGGCGGTGGCCGACGCCAACGCGCCGGCGAGGTCGGCGTGCGGCTCGGAGGCGCGGGCGGCCCACCAGCGGGCGAGGCCGCGGTCGGTCAGCAGGCCCACGATGCGCTCGTCGGCGTCGACCAGAGGGAACTGCGAGAAGCCCGTCCGGTGGGCGCTTCGCGCCACCTCGGCGAGGGGCGTGTCGGGCGCGAGCGTCTCGACGCGGGTGCGGAAGGCCTGCGCCGCGCGCGGGACCCCGGCCAGGCGGTCGCGGATCGCCTCCAGCCGCCGCACCACCTCCTCGGTCGGCACGGCCAGCCAGGCGTCGGGGGCGACCGTCTCGTGGACCAGGAGGTTGCGCAGTTCGGCGAACTCGCCGAGCCGATCGGCGCCGCGCCAGCGCTGGCCGCGCTGGAAGCGCCGCAGCACGGTCCGGAACGGCACGCCGTGGTCGTCGATCCCGGTGCGCTCGCGCAGCAGCCGGTCGACGGCGTTGAACGCGGTCAGGAAGCGCTCGACCCGGTCGCGGTCCGCACGCTCGCTCGCGGGGTCGCCCGGCGTCGATGGGCCCGTGTCCGAGCGGTCGCGCGTCATGACGGTGCCAACCGCCCGAGCGCGAAGCCGCCGATGGGGTGCGACACCGGGCGCCCGTGGGCCAGGTCGGCGGCGATCTCACCCAGCGGCGGGCCGAACTCGAGCGCGTGTCCCGAACCGCCGCCCGCCACCACCAGCCGCGCCGCGGCCGCGCCGATCGCGCCGGCCCCGAGGACGATCGCGTCGAAGCGCTCCATGCCCGAGGCTACCGCGGCGGCGGGGACCCACGGCGCGGGCGGGGGCTCAGCGATCGCCCAGCCTGCGCCGCGCCCAGGCGGCGGCGGCCTCGACCACGAATGCCTCCTGCCCCACCGTCTCGACCGCGCGCGGCTGGATGCGCCGAACGCGCTCGACGGCCTCCGACGGCGCCGATCCGAGCGCGGCGAGCACCGTCGCTGCGATCATCCCGGAGCGGCCCTGGCCGGCGCGGCAGTGGACGACGACGGTGCGCCCGTCCCGCAGACGCTTCGTGATCGCGCGCAGCAGGGCCATCGCCTCGTCGACCTGGTTGGGTCCGGGGACGCTGCCGTCGCGGATCGCCAGCCGCAAGCGCTCGACCCCGTGGACGTCGAGGGCATCGGCCAGGTTGGCGATGCCGAGGTCGCGCAGTTCGTCGTCGGTGAGCAGGGTGACCAGCGTGTGGATGTGATGGGTGTGGCGCAGGCGTCGAAGGTCGGCGTGCAGGTCGCGCCACCAGCTGCTGCTGCCGGCGCGGTCGTGGCGGCCTGGCGCCATGCCGATGCCGAGGCGGCCGGGCACGTCCTCGACGTCCACCCAGCCGACCTCGTACGGGTCGGTGTCGCTGGTGCGGGCGCCGCGCGGCGGAAGGGTGCCCGCCTCGGCCAGGGTGGACATGCCCTCGCGGCTCGCGACGGGTCGAAACCCGACGTCCGGGAGGCGCTCGTTCGGTGGCATCGTGCCCGCATCCTAGGGGATGCGGGCACGTCGGGAGGTGAACGAAGCCGCGTGATCGGTAGGCGCGCGAAGCCGCGTGGCCGGTAGGCGCGCCTACCTCGGAGGTCGGTACGCGGCCGCGTAGCGGGTCAGCGTACGCAGGTAGTTCGCCCGCTCGAACGTGGCCGGGTCGGGCGCGGCGCGCTGCGACAGGGCGCCGCGGAGGTCGTCGACCTGGTCGTACTCGTGCTCGGCCATCCACGACCGCACGCCGGCGAGCACCGCCGCGACGTGCTCGGGACCGCTCTCGAGCAGCGCGCTGGCCATGGTCACGACGTCGGCACCGACGAGCAGCAGCTTCACCACATCGTCGGCGTCGTGGGCGCCGCTGCTGGCCGCCAGGTCGATGGCCGTGCGGCCGTGGAGGATGGCGATCCAGCGCAGCGCCAGCCTGGCCTCCTCGGGGGTGGACAGCACCAGCCGCGGCGCGACCTCCAACAACTCGAGGTCGACGTCCGGCTGGTAGAAGCGGTTGAACAGCGTGACGCCCTGGGCGCCGGCCTCGGCGATGCGTCGCACCAGGTGCGGCACCGACGAGTACCAGGGGCCGATCTTGACCGTCACCGGCACGGCGACCTTGTCGCACACGGCGGCCACGATGTCGACCGTGCGGTCCTCGACGTCGCGGCCCGCCTCCGCCGGATCGGTGGCGAGGAAGTAGACGTTGAGCTCGATGGCGTCGGCGCCGGCGTCCTGCATCAGCTGGGCGTGGTGCGTCCAGCCGCCCGGCCGCTGGCCGTTGAGGCTGGCGATGACGGGCACCGTGAGCGCCCCCTTGGCCGCCTCGAGTCGTCGCAGGTACGCGCCGGGCCCGACCTCGACGCCGGTGAAGGGGTCGAGGTAGCCGCTGATCTCGGGCGAGATCTCCTGTCCGACGTGGCTGAGCTCATGCAGCGCGAGCTCGTCATGCACGATCTGCTCCTCGAAGAGCGAGGGCAGGACGACCGCGCCGACGCCGGCCTCGTCGAGGCGCCGCAGGGTGTCGAGGCGGCCGGTCACCGGCGAGGCGGCGGCCACCAGCGGGTTGCGCAGCTCGAGTCCGAGGTAGCGCGTCGCGAGGGCGACCTGGTCCGGGGTGACGTTCATTCCTCTCCCTCCGCGGCCGCGCCCGGCTTCTCGAGCGCCCGCTTCGCATCGCCCTCGGCCTTGTCGGGCACCGCGCGGTGCATGCCGGCGAGCTGTTCGTAGTGGAAGCGGCGCGCCTTGGCGTCCGACTCCGCCAGCTTCATCAGCGCCTCGGCCCGCTCCGGCTGGCTGCGCGTGAGCACCGCGAAGCGGCCCTCCTTGGCGGCCCACGCCGCCAGCGACTCGCGCGGCGGCCGCGAATCGAGCGTCAGCGCCTCGCCGGCGCCCTCGACCAGGGCCTTGGCGGGGTCGTAGCGGTACAGCGTGAGGTAGCCGGCCCGCACCGCGTCGCGCTGGTGGGTCATCTGCGTGCTCATGTCGATGCCGTGGGCGATGCAGGGGCTGTAGGCGATGACCAGGCTCGGGCCGGGCCAGGCGGCCGCCTCGCGCAGCACCTCGACCGCCTGCTTGGGGCTGGCGCCGAGCGAGATCTGGGCCACGTACACGTCGCCGTAGGCCATCGCGATGAGGCCCAGGTCCTTCTTGCCGACGGACTTGCCGCTGGCGGCGAACTTGGCGACCGCCGCGCGTGGCGTCGACTTGGAGGCCTGGCCGCCGGTGTTGCTGTACACCTCGGTGTCGAGCACCAGCATGTTGACGTCGCGGCCGGAGGCGAGCACGTGGTCGAGCCCGCCGAAGCCGATGTCGTACGCCCAGCCATCGCCGCCGATGACCCACACCTGCCGCGGCACCAGGGCCTCGGCCACGGCCTCGAGCCGGCCGACCGCGGCGCGGGTGGCCGCGTCCGTGGCGGCGTCGTCCTTCACGCGCGCGAGTTCGGCCCGCAGCTTCTCGACGCGGGCGCGCTGCGCCGCCATCGCCTCGTCGCCCCGCGCCCCATGACCGAGCGCGATCTCGTCGGCCAAGGACTCCCCGACGGCCGCGCGCAGTTGCGTCAGCAACTGCACCGCGAGCGCAGCTCGGGCATCGACCGCCAGCCGCATCCCGAAGCCGAACTCGGCCGCGTCCTCGAACAGCGAGTTGGACCAGGCCGGCCCGCGGCCGTCCTCGTCCTGCGCCCACGGGGTGGTGGGGAGGTTGCCCCCGTAGATCGACGAGCAGCCGGTGGCGTTCGCGACGACCAGGTGGTCGCCGTAGAGCTGGCTCAGCAGCTTGACGTAGCCGGTCTCGCCGCAACCGGCGCAGGCGCCCGAGAACTCGAAGTAGGGCTTGCGCAGCTGCGAGGCCTTGATCGGGTCGAGCGCCTCGAAGTCCGGGCGCGGGTAGGGCAGTCGCTCGAAGAAGGCCCACGAGGCGCGCTCCTGGTCGAGCACCGGCACCTTGGGGGTCATGTTGATCGCCTTGCGCTTGAGCTCGCGCTTGTCGCGCGCCGGGCAGACGTCGACGCACACGCGGCAGCCGGTGCAGTCGTCGGGGGCGAGCTGCACGATGAAGCGGGCGCCGGCGAGCGCCTCGTCCCTGCCCTTCCAGGCGACCGACTTGAAGCCCTCGGGCGCGTCAGCGAGCAGCGCCTCCGGCACCGCGTTGACGCGGATCGCGGCGTGCGGGCAGGCCAGCGCGCAGAGGTTGCACTGGGTGCAGACGTCGCTCTCCCAGATCGGGACCTCGTGGGCGATCGAGCGCTTCTCCCACTTGGCGGTGTCGGTCGGGAAGGTGCCGTCGACCGGCAGCGCCGATACCGGCAGCAGGTCGCCGTAGCCCTCCATGATGCGCGCGGTGATGCGCTGCATGAAGTCGGGTGCCGCCTCGGGCACCGCGGGCCGGAGGCGCAGCGTCCCCTCGCCCGCGGCCGGCACCGGCACCTCGTGCAGGTGCTCGAGCGCCGCGTCCACCGCGGCGTGGTTGCGCGTCAGCACCGTGCCACCGCGCTTGCCGTAGGTCTTGTCGATCGCCTCCTTGATCTCCTTGATCGCCTCGTCACGCGGCAGGACGCCGGCGAGCGCGAAGAAGCAGGTCTGCATGATCGTGTTGATGCGCCCGCCCATGCCCACGTCGTGCGCCACGCTGTCGCCGTCGATCGTCCACAGCTTCAGGTCGCGCTCGCGCACGATGCGCTGGCACTCGACCGGCAGGAAGTCCCACAGGTCCTCGGGGGCGTGCGGGGCGTTGAACAGCACGGTCGCGCCGGGCGCCGCGAGGCTCAGCACGTCGCGCTCGTACACCAGGTCGAAGCGGTGCACGCCCACGAAGCCGGCCGCCTCGATCAGGTACGGGCTGGTCACGGGCGCCGGGCCGAAGCGCAGGTGCGAGATGGTGACCGCGCCCGACTTCTTGGAGTCGTAGACGAAGTAGCCCTGGGCGTCGAGGTCGGTGTTCTCGCCGATGATCTTGACGCTGTTCTTGTTGGCGCCGACGGTGCCGTCGGAGCCCATGCCGTAGAACAGGGCGCGCCGGACCTCGGGGCGCTCGGTGGTGAAGGTCTCGTCGAGCGGCAGCGACAGGTGGGTGACGTCGTCGTGGATGCCGAGGGTGAAGGAGCGCGGGGTGTTGGGGTCGTCGAGCCCGTCGAGCGCGGCCTTGACGGCGCGCGGGAAGAACTCCTTGCTGCCGAGGCCGTAGCGGCCGCCGAGCACCTTCGGGCGGCTGGCGGCGTCGTCCCAACGCTCGGACAGCGCGGTGACGACGTCCTGGTAGAGCGGCTCGCCAGTGGCGCCCGGCTCCTTGGTGCGGTCGAGCACCGCCACCGCCCGCGTGGTCTTGGGCAGCGCGGCGACGAACGCGTCGGCGTCGAACGGCCGGTACAGGCGCACCGACACCATCGCCACCTTCTCGCCGGCGGCGACCATCGCGTCGACCGCCTCGCGGGCGGCGCCGACGCCCGAGCCCATGAGCACGACGACGCGCTCGGCGTCGGGCGCACCGTAGGTCTCGAAGGCGTGGTAGCGGCGGCCGGTGAGCGCGGCGAACTCGTCGAGCACCCCTTCGAGCGCCGCGGGCACGGCGGTGTAGTAGCCGTTGCGGGCCTCGCGGCCCTGGAAGAAGACGTCGGGGTTCTGCGCCGTGCCTCGCAGCACGGGCCGGTCGGGATCGAGGGCGCGGGCCCGGTGCTCGTGGATCAGGTCGTCGGGCAGGAGGGCGAGCATGGTGGCGTCGTCGAGCGCCTCTATGACGGCGACCTCGTGGCTGGTGCGGAAGCCGTCGAACGCGTGCATGATCGGCACGCGGGTGCGCAGGGTGGTGGCCTGCGCGACCAGCGCCATGTCGTGCGCCTCCTGCACGCTGTGGGCGAAGAGCACCCCCCAGCCGGCGGCGCGCACCGCCATGACGTCGCTGTGGTCCCCGAAGATCGACAGCGCCTGGGTGGCGATCGCCCGGGCGGCCACGTGGATGACCGCCGGGGTCAGCTCGCCGGCGATCTTGAACATGTTCGGGTACATGAGCAGCAGGCCCTGCGAGGAGGTGAAGGTGGTCGACAGCGCGCCGGTCTGCAGCGCCCCGTGCAGCGCGCCCGCGGCCCCCGCCTCGCTCTGCAGCTGCACGACCTCGGGGACCTGACCCCAGAGGTTGCGCCGCTTGGCGGCCGACCACGCGTCCGCGAACTCGCCCATCGGCGAGGCGGGGGTGATCGGGTAGATCGCGATGACCTCGTTGGTCACGTGCGCAACGAGCGCTACTGCCTCGTTGCCATCGACCACGATGCGTCGTCCAGCCATGTGTGTTCCCCTTCCCAGGGCGGCGGCGCAGGCGTGGACATGCACGACCGGCGCACCGCGGATAACCTCCCCACAGGCTAGGCCGCGGAGGCAGGTACCTGGGTCCCGGTCCACGTGTGATCGCGACGGCGTCCGGCCGGTGACCCTGCTGCGAGAGGCGCTGCCGGGCTGAGGGCTCAGTCCTCGCAGAGGGCGAACTCGTCCCCGCAGCGGATCGCGCAGGTGCCGAGCGACATCACCAGTCTGATGGCGCCCGGTGCCGAGGCGTCGATCGACTCGGAGAGGCGGTCGATCTCGGCCAACACGTCGCAGGTGCAGGCGCACAGGAAGTCCGGCGCCCCGCCGACCCCGCCGCCACCCGAGCCGCCCGGTCCACCGGTGGGACCAGCCCCGTCCGTCGGCCCGCCGGTGTCATCGAAGTCGAAGTCGAGGTCGTCGAAGTCGAAATCGAAGTCGTCGAAGTCGAAATCACCCCACACGGCGCGCGCGAAGGTATCGCGGTAGATCGCCTGCATCGGCGTGTCGACGGCGAAGTAGGGGTTGCCCCCGTCGTAGGCGTCTCCGAACGCGAGCCACAGGTCGGCGTCGAGCGACCGCGTGACGGCGCACTTCCCGTCGCGGTCCCCTTCGTCGGCGTAGCACCAGTCGCCGCGCGCCTGCACGCGTAGATGGTCCTCGGTCCACGCCAGGACGGTGACGACGGCGCGACCCCGCTCGCCGCCCAGCGTGGCGCCGAGCGTGCCGAGTCGCCGCCCGTCGACGCCCCTGAGCGTCCAGTCCGTGAACGCGCCAGTGGCCCCGTACGGGATGGGCGCCCCCTCGGGCGTGAAGGTGAACAGGAAGCCCACGTCGTCGGCGTCAATGTCGTCGCTCTCGAGGAGCCACACCCGGTGCAAGCCCGCCGCGTTCGGCGTGGCGAACTCGGCCGCCAGGCCTCCGGGCGCCTGCTGGAAGAACATGAGCTTCGACACGTCGAGCTCGTCCAGGCCCGGCACGCCCTCGCCCGCCAGCACTGGCATCTGGCGGAGGCCCGGTGGCCGGTCGTTGCCGCTGCCGTACACACTGCCGAGCGTCCCACCGTCCACGGCGGCGACGGCCGTCTCGAGGGAGAACGTGACGCGGTAGTCCTGTTCGGGCAAGCGACCGTACTCGGCGTCCGTCGGGCTCTCGGGCGCCCGCACGAGAACGAGCACGTCGGTCCAGGAGCCGCCATTACGTTCCGGGGTCAGGAGCGAGTAGGCGAGCGTGCTGCCGTTTTCCGCACCGTCCCGCTGCAGGACGCAGGCCGGCACGACGGCTTCGGTCCCGAACTCCTCGGCAAGGCAGCTCGTCGGCACGTTGGCGTCCACCAAGTCGCCGTCCCAGTGGACCGTGGCGACGTGGAGATCGTCGCCCGGGAGCCTGATCCCGGCCGCCGGCGTCACCCCGACGTCGTCTCGCGCTCGCAGAGCGTACCAGGCGCGCTGGTCGGCCGGCACGTCATCGACCGTGACCTCAACGCACTGGCCCGAGTACGGCTCGAGCTTGACAGACAGCGTCACCGACGGCGCCGACGGTGACAGCGTGACGCGGTGGCACCCCTCGAACGCGAGCGCGCGCCAGGTGGCGTCGCCGACATGCGGCCAGCGCGAGGTGCCCCAGTCGGCGTAGGAACCGAGGAAGCTCGTGAAGGCGATCGGGAGATCGTGGGGTATGCCCCAAGTGCCCTTCGGTCCGAAGCCGGCGTCCAGCCACGCCAACCAATCGGGCGATTCAACGCTCGCGGGCTTCGTCCGCATCACGCTGGCCAGCAGGCCGTAGTCCTTGTCGGCGTAGCGCTCGACCAAGAAGCGCCAGAACGAGCTGGCGCCGTACTGGATGGCCTTTCTTCGGTACCCCGTCAGGTACCTGGCGAATCCCTCGGCGCCGACGGCGGTCAACTCGTGGCTATCGTCGAGCAGCGAGATGCGGTAGCTCCGAAGGCCCAGCAGATTGCGATGAACGCTGACTTGACCGAGCGCATCGGGGCGCTGGTTCGCGAACCATGGCTGGGATCTCACGAAGGCGCCGGCCAACGCATCGGCCGTGCCTTCACCGAGCCAGCCGGGGGTGTCTTGGCAGGCGATGACGCCTCCGACGTTGGCGCCTTCGCGGTACGGCTGGGCGTCCTGGAGCACGTGCGCGAGCTCGTGTGCCCCGACGTACTGCACGACCCAGTCCCCCAAGTAGAAGTAGTCGGGGTTGAGCCAGATCGTGGAGTAGATGTCACGCCAACACGCGCCAACGACCCGGCCAGCTGCCATTGTGGGCGGCGCCGGTCGGCCCCGGCGCGGGCGATACTGCAGCGTGTTCAGGTAGAAGCGCACGAACGGCTTGTCGGTCCGACCCACGTTCGCCCAGGGAAGGTTCAGAACGGGACCGAGGCGAGCGGTCGGGTCCACGAATCCCTTTCCTCCCAGCCAAGCCAGCGCCGCCTCCATCGCCGACCCCGCCACCGGTCCCTTGCCCAACGGATCGCACGGATCGTCGCTGGGGATGTCCGGGTCGACGCGCGGATTGTTGGGGCTCTCGGGATCCCAAGGCTGGGCGAGCTGGTGGTTCCGGTAGTTCCCCCCGTCGGACACGGCGAAGCCGCAGAACGCTTCGAAGGCTACGTCGGGCCAGGCCAGCACGCTCCCGGCCAGGGCCGCGAACGCGAGTGCCGCCAAGCCACGCCGCGTCACCGGGTGTCCCCGCGGGCGAGCCGTTCGAGTCGGTCGACCGCCGCTGCGATCTCGGCGCCCAGTTCCTCCGGCGTGCGCCAGCCGACGGCGGGAAGCGCAGCGACGGGCCTCGCATCCGGCCGGTGGGCGTAGTCGGCGAGCAACGCGAGGTCAACGAGGACGCCACGCCACGCCAAGACCAGGACCGCGTCGGTGGCGACCGATTCGTCCACACCGGTGATCCGGCGTACCTCCGTAGCGACGACGGATACCGACCCGTGCTCGCCATCCAAGACACCCAGCGCGTCGGCGAAGGCATCGAGCCACGCGACCAGATCGTCACCAGGCTTGGGGGGTGTCGCGAGATCCGCGTGCAACGCCTCGGCGACCGTGACGGCCTGCGTTGCGACGGGCGCCCACTCGGCGGGCGTCAGGAGTTCGAAGGGGTGCGCGACGGCGTTCCAGATGACTGGCGCCAACACGAACACGAGCCAGATCGGGAATCTGTTCATGGATCCGCAGATACTACACGCTGCGAGCGCCGCGCGCCACGCGTCGGGACGTCAGCCACTTGCCACGCCTGCCCTAGCAGCACCAAGTCACGTCTACGCCCGGCCGCCGGCGACCCGCGCCACCCGCCGCGCCGGGTAGCCTGCGCCATGACCGACGCCGCAGCCGACTCCATCGCCTCAGCCGCCGAAGCCGTCCTCGGGCCCGACGCCGCGGCGGCCGTCGCCCCCCTCGCCGACCGCTCCCGCGGCGTCCTCGCCACCGTCCTCGCCCACGCCAGCGTCCGCTCCTTCGAGCCCGACCCCGTTCCGGACGACGTCGTCGCCGCGCTCGAGGCCGCCCTGGTCCGCGGCCCCACCTCCTCTGCGCTGCACAGCTACACCCACGTGCTGGTGCGCGACCCCGAGCGCAAGCGCACGATCGCGCGCCTCGCCGGCGACCAGCCCTGGATCGACCGCGCGCCCCTGCTGATCGTCGGCTGCGCCGACCTCCGGCGCGCCCGCGAGGCCACCCACCTGCAGGGCTACCGCTACACCGCGCACGACCTGCGGATGCTGGTCAGCGCCACCGCCGACCTGACCGTCGGCCTGCAGAACGCCTCGCTGGTGGCGCAGTCGCTCGGCTTCGGCACGGTCATGCTCGGCGGCGTGCTGAACGGCTCGCTGGAGATCGCCGAGCTGCTCGGCCTTCCGCGGCGGGTGGCGCCGCTGGTCGGCTTGTCGGTGGGCCGCCCCGCGGGTGGGCACTGGCCGGCGCCGCGGCCGCGGCTGCCGCTGCGGCTCCTCGTCCACCGCGAGACCTGGTCGCTCGACGAGGCCTCAGAGCGCGAACTGCTCGCGGCGTGCGACGCCGAGACGCGCGCCCGCGGCACCTTCGAGGGGCGGCGCATCCCCTGGGCCGCGATGGGCCTCGGCGGCGGCGATCCGGTGCCCGAGGGCGATTACGGTTGGCTGGAGCACACGGCCCGCAAGCAGGGCCGCGCCACCTGGGGCCCACAGGGGGCCAAGGTCGACGTCGACCTGCCGGCGCAGGGGCTGATGGTCCGGGGCACGGGCGAAGTCGACCCCGCTTGAGCCGCCGGTCGCCGGCGCCGCGCCGGATCTGGGGCGTGCCGCACCGGCATGTGGCACGATGGCGCGCATGCGGCGCGCGCTCATCACCGGCATCACCGGGCAGGACGGCAGCTACCTGGCGGAGCACCTCCTGTCCCTGGGCTACGAGGTGCATGGGCTCGTCCGGCGCATCGCGCTGGAGGACCCCGGGCATCGGTTCACGCGGATCGCCCACCTCGTGGACGATCTGATCCTCCATCCCGGCACCATGGAGAGCTTCGGCAGCATCGTCAGCGTGCTCGCCAAGAACCGCTTCGACGAGTGCTACCACCTGGCCGCGCAGAGCTTCGTGCCGGAGAGCTTCGCCGATGGCTTCTCGACGCTGAACGTGAACACCACCGGCACGCACCACCTGCTGGCCGCCCTGCGGCAGACCCAACCGGAGACGCGGTTCTACTTCGCGGGCTCCTCGGAGATGTTCGGCCGGGCCCGCGAGGTTCCGCAGCGGGAGTCCACCCCCTTCCACCCCCGGAGCCCGTACGGCGTCAGCAAGGTCGCGGCGTACTGGCTGACCGTGAACTACCGTGAGGCCTACGGGATGTACTGCTGCAGCGGCATCCTGTTCAACCACGAGAGCCCCCGGCGTCCCCACGAGTTCGTCTCCCGCAAGATCACGAGCGGGGCCGCGCGCATCTCGTTGGGCCTGGAGCGGCAGTTGGCCCTGGGGAACCTCGACGCACGGCGGGACTGGGGCCACGCCGCCGACTACGTGCGCGCCATGCACCTCATGCTCCAGCAGGACGCCCCGGCGGACTACGTGGTCGGGACCGGCCGCGCCCGCAGCGTTCGGGACCTCTGCGCCGTCGCCTTCGAGGCGGTCGGGCTCGACTACCGCGATCACGTGACCGTAGACCCGCGCCTGCTTCGGCCCGCGGACGTGGACGTGCTGGAGGCGGACGCGTCTGCGGCCACGGCCCGGCTCGGGTGGGCGCCGACCGTCGCCTTCGAGGACATGGTGCGCGAGATGGTCCGCACCGACCTCGACCTGGCGCGAAGGGCGCCCTGCTGACCCCGGCGGCAGGCAGCGTGAGCGGCTAGGCGTCGACACCCGTGATCTCCGCGTAGATGGCGCGCGTCTGCTCGGCGGCACGTTCCCAGGTGAAGGCGCGTGCCCGCCGCGTGCCCCGCTGCCGGAGCGCCTCACGATGCCGCGGGTCCTCGAGCACGCGGCGCAGGCCAGCCGCAATGCCGTCGACCCGAGTGGGATCGACGAGCTCGGCGGCGTCGCCGGCCACCTCGGCCAACGCCCCCCGGTTGGAGGTCACGACCGGCGTGCCGCACGCCATCGCCTCCACCACCGGGAGCCCGAACCCTTCGTAGAACGAGGGGAAGGCCAGCACGGCGGCCAGGTGGTAGAGCGCCACCAGGGTCGCGCCGTCCACCGGCCCCAGGACCCGCACCGGAGCGCCGGGTCCGCGCCCGGCGATCGCCCGCTCGAAGGGCGCGTTCTTCCAACCGAGGGGCCCCACGAAGACCAGGCCCACGTCGCGGAGGGCGGGTTCCGAGGTCACGGTGGCGTGGGCCGCCAGGAGCCCCAGCAGGTTCTTCCTGGGCTCGAGCGCGCCCACGCACAGGACGAACCGCTCGGGGAGCCGACAGCTCTGGCGGGTCCGGGCCAGCTCCTCCGGTAGGGGCACCCGGTGGAAGCGAGGCGACACGCCCGGATGGACCACCCGCACCTTGTCCTCCGCGAGCCCGAGCACCTCGACCAGCTCCTCCTTGACGGCGTGCGAGACGGTGATGACCGCGTCGGCCCGGCGGGCGGCGCGAGGGACGACGGGCCGAAGCGCGAGCAGCCGCCTCGCGGGGTGATGCTCCGGGTGGAGCCACAGGCCGGCATCGTGGATCGTCAAGACGTATGGGCAGTCCAGCTGCCAGGGCGCGGCGCTGTTGGTGAAGTGGCAGACGTCGAAGCTCGACCGGCGGACACGCCGACGGAGGGCCCAATGCATCCACGCCACCGAGTTCATGGGCCAGCGGCCCCCCTCCGGGCGGAACGCGACCGGGCTCCCCCGAAGCTCTGCGGCGAAGGAGGGGTGGACGTCACGGTAGAGCAGCGGGACCACCTCGTCGCCCCCGCGTTCCGCCAGGGCTCGGATGAGGTTGGCGGTGTACGTGCCCACGCCGGTCTGGGGAAAGGACAGCGGCGTCGCGTCCACGCCGATCCTCATGGATCGGCCTCGACCGTGCGCCGCCGCGCCACCCACGTCCCGATGAGCAGCCAGAAGAGGAGGCCCGTGGCGTGGAAGAGGAGGAAGTAATCGAGCGTCCCGTGGATCAGGAAGGCGAGGAGGCCGGCGCCGACGGCTACCGTGAAGGTGTCGGGCCTGCCGGCGGACAGCACGCGGAAGAGGTCCAGCGCCAGGATCCCCGCCAAGACGAGGAACAGGAGGCCGCCGACGACCCCGCCGGCGACGAGCATCTCGAGGTACCAGTTGTTGGCGTGGATGGTCTCGTTCCAGGATTCCCAGCCGAGGCCGCGGCCGTACCGGAGGCGGAAGTTGTCGAGACCCACCCCCGTCCACGGATGCCGCGAGAGCTCCGCGACGGCGACCCGCCACAGTGCCGCCCGCCCAGGTGCCATGGGCGCCAGCTCGAGCTCCTCGACCGCGCCGACCGCCAGGTGGCCGGTGTCCATGGCGACCACGGCGCCCCCTGCGGCCACGACGGCGCGGGTGACGAAGCGCCGGCCGGTCGCCCCGGAGAACCACGTGACCTGCTCGTGCACGAGGTCCCACTGGACGCCGTAGGGTCCGGGCTGCGCAGGCGTCCGAAGCGGAACGGCGATCCGTACCGTGTCGCCCGGGGCCACCACGCCGGGAAGCGGCCAGCGCTGCTCCGAGACGGTCACGTCCGTTCCTTCATCGAACCAGCGCGCCACGAGTTGCACGCGCTGGCGGCCCTCGGGCTGCCACACCAGCGCGCCGAGGTTCACCACCTCCAGCGGCACGTCGTGCGCCGCACCTGAGCGCACCTCGAGGGCGACGGGTGCCCGCAGTTCGATCGCGTACCACTGCTCGGGGCTCCCGTGACCGAACCGAACCCTGGTCGTCGGATCGGCGACGGCCGTCCCCGCGAAGAGCAGGAGCGTGAGCAGGGCAGCGCCGAACCAGGGGCCGACCGATCGGGACCCGCGACGCCGCCACCCCAAGAACGCCACGACGAGGAGGCTCGCCACGAGCGTCACGATTCCCGCCCGGCTGTAGGTGAGGATGGCCGCCTGCAGGTAGACGGCGAGGACCAGGGCGCCGAAGATGGCGAGGAGGCGCCGTCCCCGCTGCCAGGCGACGGCCACCAGCGCGACCAGCAGGGGGGCCGTGGCCTCGAGGTACATGCTCGCCTGGTTGGCGTGGTCGAAGCTGGCGGTCAACCGGAGGAAGGGCCCCAGGCGCGTCACCTGGCCGCGGAAGAGCTCCAGCACCGGTGACGCCGCTCCCTGCGCCAGCTCCCAGAGCCCCGGGACGACGGCGACCAGGCCGCCCACCACCGCGGCCGCTCCCACGATCTGCCGATCCCTCCGACCGTGGGCGAGGGCGACGACCGCCGCCGCGAGCGCGACGCCCATGGCCGACCTGGCCGCGGCGCGAAGCGCATTGCCCTGGAACTCCGGGGCGAGCGCCGCCGACAGGAAGAGCGCTCCGAGGAGCGCCACCAGGAGCACCGACCCCACGGGCGGGAGCGCGCGGCACCAGGACCGGATCGCGCCCTCGCCGGCCAGGAGGGCGACCAGGGCGGCGACCACCACCACCGCGACGAGGCCCTCGACCGTCGAAACGGTGAGGAGCCCACCGGGAACCCGCCACACCTCGAGTTCGAACGGGAGCGTCGCCGCCAGGACCACGAGAGCCCCCAACCCCGTGCGACGCGCGCCGGCGGCGAGCCGGCCCCGGCCGGTGCGGAGCGGCAGGTGGGGGGCGTGCCGCTCGCCGGGCGCGTCGCGCGTCGCTCGCAGGGCCATGACACAGCATGCCAGGAGAGCGGCCTCGACCAGCACCATCGATGCGGCCACCCCCATCGCGCCCCAGCCAGGGATCAGGTTCCAGCTCACCACCACATGGACGACGAGGACCGATCCTCCGAACCAGGCCACCAGCCCTTGGGCGCCGCGGGCGATCAACACGTGCGTGAAGAGGTAGTTCAGGAACATGGCGGGCAACGCCAGGGCCAGGACGCACAGGACCGGGATCGCCGCGGCGTAGGCGGGTCCGAAGAGCGCGGGCACGAGCCACTCGGCGGCACCAAGGAGCGCGCCGGCGGCGGCGAGGCCCAGCATGCCGAGGACCGCCGCGCTTCCCCGCGTCAGCCGGCGCGCCGCCGGGGGATTCGTCCGGAACGTGCTTGCGTAGACGGGAAAGACCGCCGCGAGGATGGCCGCGGGGACCAGTTGGGCCACCTCCATCAGCCGCTGCGCCACGCCCAACTGCGCCACCGCCTCCTCCCCGGCGAGGGGGAAGAGGAGGAGCCAACCGACGCGCAGGTAGGCCACCGAGAAGACGATGGCCAGCCCGAGCGGCACGGCTTCCCTGAGGAGCTCCCCGGCGCGAAGGGGGGGGCGATCGCCCGGCACGAGCGGCTCGTCCGACCCGCCGAGCCACCCTTCGCGCCGGAGCATCCACAGGGCGGCGGCACAGCCCGCCAAGGCGGCTCCGAGGGTCACCAGGGAGAGCGCGAGGAGATCGCCTCCCAGCCACAGCAGCACGGCGACCGCGCCCGCGGCGAAGAGGCGCGCGCCGGTGAGGAGGCGAACCTCCCGCTGCAGCTCCTGGTTCCCCCGGAAGACGTGGCCCGCGAACTCGATGAAGCCGTTGACGACCAGGGCCGCGCCCAGCGCCAGGAGCGCGGCCTGGACGGAGGTCGGATGGCCCCAGGTGAGGGCGGCGAGGAGCAGGGTCGCCGCACCGGCGAGCGCGAGCTTGATCCTGAGGGCCGATCGCAAGAGCGGCCGGGCGGCGCGCCCACGCGTGGCCACCTCCCGCGCGATGAGGAGGTGAAGACCGAGATCGGCGCCCTGGGCCAGCAGGAAGCCGATGCCCAGGCCGTAGAGGTAGAGCCCGAAGTCGGCCGGTCCGAGCTCGCGGGCGGCCCACAGGACGACGCCAAAGGAGGCCAGGCGGGCCACGACCTCCGTCAGGAGCTTGGCCCCGGCGCCAGTGGCGATGCGTCGGGGGGAGAGGGACCCGGCGCCCGCGGCGAGCGCGGTCGCCGCCGCGGCGGATCCGGTCCGCCGCCTACGCATCGACCAGGGACGCTGCCGGCTGCGTCCGGCCGGGCCTTCGGTCCTCCCCGGGGCGCCGGGTACGAAAGCGGTCCCACGCCTGCTCCACGACCCGCTGGAACTCCGCCTCGAAGCGCTCCGTGGAGAACCGCTCGGCGTGCTTCCGGAGGTCGGCGTCCCGCAGCCGCGGGAGCCCCTCCAGGGTCTCGATCGCCTCCCTCACGGCTTCCGGTGTCTGCGATCGGAAGAGCACGCCCGTGTGCCCCTCCTTCACCAGCTCCGGCGCCGCGCCACCCGCGTAGGCGACCACCGGGCAGCCGGCCGCCTGCGCCTCCACCAGCGCGATCCCGAAGTCCTCCTCGGCCGCGTGCACGAGCCCCCGTGCCCGGCCCATGATGTCGATGAGCTCGCGGTGGGTGACTCGCCCCAGGAACTGCACGTTCGGCGTCGCCCGTCGGGCCAGAGCCCGACGCTGAGGGCCATCACCCACCACCAGCAGGGGTCGGTCGAGGTGGGCGAACGCCTCGACCACGACGTCCACACGCTTGTGCCGCTCCAGCCGCGCGAGGGTCAGGTAGTGGTCGCCCCTGGTCCCGCCCGGCTCGAACGCGTCCACGTCCACGGGCGGGTAGACCACCGGCGCCCTCCTGCGGTACGCGCGCCAGATGCAGGCGGCGATCCAGCGCGAGATGGCGACGAACCGGTCCACCCCGTCGGCGGCGGCCCGGTCCCACAGGCGGAAGTGGTGGAGGACCGGCCGGGCCAGCGGCCGGGCCGGAGGCGGCAGCGACCGGAGGAAGTCGCGCTGCTGCTGCCAGGCGTGCCGCAGGGGCGTGTACGTGTAGCTCAGGTGGAACTGATCCGGTCGCGTGAGCACGCCGTGAGCCACCGCGTAGTGGAACGAGAGGACGACGTCGAACGGCGTCAGGTCGAACCCCTCCGCGGCCAAGGGGAGGAACGGGAGCATGAGGCGATAGTGGTGGCGGGCGCAGGGAAGCCGATCCACGAACGACGTGTGGATTTCCCGTCCCTCCAGGGAGGTGCCGTGCACGGCCTGCGGATCGAAGACGAGCGTGTGGATCGGCGCCGTCGGCAGGAGCTCGGCCACCGTCGCCAAGACCCGCTCCGCCCCCCCGTAGGTGGCGAGGGCGTCATGCACCAGCGCGACGGCGTCGGGGAGCGTCGCGAACCGCCGGACGGTCATCGGCCCTCCGCGGCGAGGACGCCGAGGACGCCGTCGGCGGTCCGCTCCCAGGTCAGCGCCCGAGCACGCCGGAGGCCCGCCGACCGGAGGTCCCGGCGATCGACCGCATCGTTCAGGAGGCGTTCGAGGACGGCCGCGAGCTCGTCGGGCTCGGTGGGGTCGAACAGCTTGCCGGCGCCGCCCACCGCCTCGGGAACGGAGGTCCGACAGGACGCCACCACCGGCGTCCCGCACGCCATGGCCTCGAGAACGGGCAGCCCGAAGCCCTCGTACAGGGAGGGGTACACGAACACGGCGGCGGCGCCGTAGAGCGCCGGAAGGTCGGCATCGGGGATGCGCCCCAGCCGCCGGATGCCCGCGTCCCCCCACGCCGAGACCTCGCCGCGCGCCGTGTGGGTGGCGTCGCCCACGAGCACGAGGCCGAGTTCCCGGTCGTGGACTCGCAGGCTTCGCCAGGCGGTCACGAGGACCGCCACGTTCTTCCGTTGGCTGCGCGACCCCACCGCCAGAAGATACCGCTCGGGGAGGCCGTGACGAACCCGGACCTCGTTCGACGCCGCCGTCGACGGAGGCCGGAACCGCGCCGCGTCGACCCCCGGGACGACCACGGCGACACGATCCTCGGGAACCCCGCAGGTCTCTACGATCCGCTCTCGGGAGAAGCGGGAGGAGGTGATGATCCGCCGCGCCCGACGTGTGACCTGCGGAAGGAGGCGTCGGTAGAGGGACGCGAAGGCACCCCGGAACCACTCGGGATGGTCCAGGGGGCTCACGTCGTGGAGGGTGACGACCTGGTTCTCGACGGCGACGGGGCCGGTGTTCGCCGGCGACCACAACAGCTCGTGGGCGTGCAGGGCCCGAGGTAGGAGCAGCTGCTCCCACAGGTGTCCGCGGACACCCTGCGCCCACCCGGGAGCGCGCACGATGCGCAGGCGTGGTGACAGCCGCTGGGCGACCTCCCATGCGTACCGCTCGACGCCGGTGACGGGCCGTCCCAGGAAGCGCCCGTTCACGGCCGCGACAACTCCTTCGGTCGGGCCGTCGGATCGGCTCGGCCCAGGGCCGGATCGTCGGGCCCCGCCTGACAGGGGAGCGGCCCCGGGCGCCCCCGTCGTGGGCGTCACCCCCAGTGCTCGTTCACGGCCGCCGCCACGGCCACCCCGAACGCAGCGTGCCCCTCGGGCTCCCAGTGGATGCCATCCATCTCGCTGCTGCGCACGTGGGCGCCGGCGTCGAGGAGCGGCACGCAACGCACGCGTGCCACCCGCGCGTACTGCGCCGCGAAGCGCCGGGAGCGCACCTCCGCGTCCCGCCAGCCCTCGTCGAAGCCCTCGTACGCGTCGGGGTCGCGGGCCACCCAACCGTCGACGCCAACCAGCGCTGGCGGGGCGACGAGCAGCACCCCGGGGACGCCGTCGCCTGGACCGGTCTGGCTGGCCAGGACGCGGTCGACCAGCACGCCCGCGCCCTCGGCGATCTCGTACGCGCTCGCGCCGATGCGGGTCTTCAGGTCGTTGGTGCCGAGCGCGATGACCACCACATCGACCGGCGCGGCGCTCTCCAGCACCGGCCCGAGGTGGCGCACCCCGGCCTTGTCGCCCAGCGGGTCCTCGAAGACGGTGGTGCGGCCGTTCAGGCCGGCCTCCACCACCTGCCAGCCAGAGCCGAGGGCCGCCGCCGCCACCCCGGGCCAGCGCACCGCCCGCGGGTAGCGTCGCATCGTCCCGGGTTCGAAGCCCCAGGTGTTGGAGTCGCCGAAACAGAGCAGGGTACGGGGTTCGGCCATGCGTCAGCCTACGTCGGGGCGAAGCCGCGTGTGCGGCCTCGCCAGGCCTCAGGACGAACCCAGGATCAGGCCGCGCACCGCGCGCAGCTCGGCCACCCGATGGTCGGGCACGGGCGGGGGATCCAGGGCCGAGGGCGAGCCCTCACCGACGAGCACGGTGCGCATCCCGGCCGCCGCGCCGCCGACGATGTCCGAATCGAGCGTGTCGCCCACCATGACCGCCCGCTCGGGCACAGCGGCGAAGTGCCGCAGCACGGTCTCGAAGAACCCCCGCGAGGGCTTGCCCACCACCTCGGGGCGGACCCCGGAGGCGTACGTGAGGGCCGCGGCCAACGCCCCCGTCCCCGGCAACACGCGCCCGCCCTCGACCGGCAGCCGCGGGTCGACGTTGAGCGCCAGCAACCTGCCACCCCGTACCAGAACCTGCAGGGCGTCGGTCAGGTCGGCGTAGGTCAGGGACGGGTCGCGCCCCAACACCAGCAGCTCGGCCTCTTCCGGACGCACGGCCATGGCCGTGAGCTCCGCGACGACCTCGCGCACCTCGGGCGGCCCGAAGAACCACACCCGCGGCCGCGCCCGCAGCCACGCGTGGGCGGCCAGGGCCTCGACGGGCGTCACGACGTCGTCGTCCACCGCGGCGACGCCCAACCGCCGCAGCTTGTCGGCGACCTGCGCCGCATGGCGGTTGCTGGTGTTGGTCACGAAACCGACGCGCCGGCCGCTGGCGCGCAGGTCGCGCACGAGCTCGCCGGCGCCGTCGGCCAGACGGTTGCCGAACCACACGCAGCCGTCCAGGTCGAGGAAGACCGTGTCGACGTCGGCGAGGGGGCAAGCGCGACTCCGATCACACGCGGCATCCGCAACGGGCGCGACCTCGCCAGCGAGGGACGCATGGTTGATGGACTTCACGCTCCCGAACCTACCACCGGACCGGGACCGACGGCGCCGGCGGGTCGTTGCCCACCTCCACGCGACACCGTGGACCCGCAGTGACGAACGCCGTCACACCCCGAGGATCGCTGGGGCCGAAGCCCGCACCGAACCCGGGTGGAGACCCACAGCTACGCCGCGCCGATGGCTGTGCGCAGGGTGGTGAAGCCTTCGCCCTCGAAACGTGAGGCCACGCGCTCCTGCAGCTCGGCGCCCGGCGTGAGGGCCAGCATGTAGCCGCCGCGCCCTCCCCCGGTGACCTTCGCGCCCAGCGCACCTTCGGAGGCAGCGATCCCGGCGAGCTCGACGATCACGGGGTGCGACAGGCCCATCGCGTCGAGCAGACGATGGTTCTCGTTCATCAGGTCGCCCACGGTTTCGAGGCGGCCGGCGCACAGCGCGTCCCTCATGGCGGCCGCCTGCTGGCGGGTCGCCTCCCGGCTGGAGGCGAAGGCGGCCGGGTCCTGCCGCTCGAGGCGTTCCAAGAACGGTCGCTTGGTGGACGTGTCCACCGTCACCCCGCTGTTGACCAGGACCGCCTTCACCGGGCGCTCGAGCACCAAGCGCTCGACGCAGTTCTCCTGCGACTCGGGGTCCTGCCGGAACACCATGATGCCGCCGAAGCAACTCGCCGTGTTGTCGATCCCGCTCGGCCGCTTGTGGTAGCTGATCTCGCCGCGCCAGGCGGCGTGGTTGACCTCCGCGTCGCTCATGCCCAGGCCGAAGGCGTCGTTCAGCGCGCGCACCAGGGCGACGCAACTGGCCGCGCTGGCGCCCACCCCGGAACCCGCGATCAGGTCACCGCCGAAGGTGATTTCCAGCGTCTGCGCCCGGTCCTCGTCGATCTCCAGGGCGCGCAGAATCTCGGCGATGGAACCCACCTGCTGCTCCGCCTTCTCGGCCTTGTAGCCGGGCACCTCCAACCGCTCGTCCCGCACGCGCAGGCCCCCGCCGGCGCCGACCCGCACCGTCGCGATGGTGCGCTGCGGGATCGCCGACACGATCGCCGGCACGCCCAGGTACACGAACATGTCCCCGATGAGGATCGTCTTCCCCAGGCCGAATCCACGCCCGGTCCTGGGCGGCGTCCCGCCTCCGTCGTACGCCCGCGGCGCGCCGGCACGACCGAGTTCGCTATGCATCGGTCCGCCTCTCCCGCCTGCCCTCGCTCTCGATCAGGACACCGTCCTCCGCGTCTTCGTAGAACAGCACGGACTCCTTCGGCACGACGAACTTCAGGTGGTCGCCGACGCCGTAGGTGACGTCCTTGTCGCAGATGACCCGCAAGTCGCGGCCCGTCGGCAGGTCGACGTACATGATCACGTTGCTGCCAGCCATCATCCGGGCGGCCACGGTGCCCGCCAACACGGGCGCGTCGTCATCCGACCTGCCCGCTCCGTCCAGAACCCGTACGTCCTCGGGCCGGAAGGCCGCCAGGACCCGCGCGCCCATCCTGGAGCGCGGCACGTCGGCTGGCACCTTCAACCCGTCGCCGTGGAACCACGGGCGCCCCTCCTCGACCGACAGCTCCCCCTCCACGAGGTTGATCGGCGGGTTGCCCACGAACCGCGCCACGAACAGGTTCGCCGGCCGCTCGTACACGTCGCGGGCCGAGCCGTCCTGCGAGATCTTGCCGTCCTTCATCACGATGATCCGCGACCCCAAGGCGATCGCCTCGAACTGGTCGTGGGTCACGTAGATCGTGGTGCAACCCAGGTCCCGGTGGATCCTCTGCAACTCGGCGCGCATCTCCATGCGCAGCTTCGCGTCCAGGTTGGAGAGCGGCTCGTCCATCAGGTAGATCTTCGGCCGCGCCACGAGCATCCGGGCGAGCGCGACCCGCTGCTGCTGTCCTCCGCTGAGCTCGTGCGGAAAACGCTCGCCCAACCCGTCGAGTTGCATGTACGTCAGCGTCTCGGCGACCCGCTCGCGGATCTCACGCCGGGGCCGCTTCTGGACGTCGAGCCCGAACGCGATGTTGTCGAACACGTTCATGTGAGGCCACAGGGCGTAGGTCTGGAACACCAGCCCGATGTTGCGGCGCTGCGGCGGCACGAACACCTTGCTCGCCGCCGAGGCCACCACCCGCCCGTCGATGCGGATCTCGCCCTCGTCCGGGACGTCCAGGCCGGCGACCAGGCGCAGCGTCGTCGTCTTCCCGCACCCGGACGGCCCTAGGAAGACGACGTACTCACCCTCGGTGATGTCGATCGACACGTGATCAACCGCGGTGACCTGGCCGAAGCGGCGTACGATGTTGTCGATCTCAACGATTGCCACGATGGACTCCCATGTCGCCTACACCGGGCTGCGTTGAGCCCCGAACCTTCCACCGAGTCTGTTCAAGATAAACACAGTAACGAGCGTCACGGCGATGAGCAGCACCGTGATGGCGTTCGAGAACTGGACGAGCAGGAGCTCCTCGAACCTCAGCGTCATGGCCGTGAGCGTCATCGTCTCCGGGGTCACCAACGTGATGATGAGCGACAACTCCCGCACGCTGGTCACGAAGACGAAGGTGAACCCGGCGACCATGCCCTTGACGACGAGAGGAAAGATGATGCGCCTCATCCGGTAGAACCAACCCGCGCCCAGGGTCTGCGCCGCCTCCTCCATCTCGCCACTGACCTGCATCATGGTGGCGTGCCCGGTCCGGGCGGCAAAGGGCAAGTTGCGGAAGGTGCACGCCAACACGAGCAGCGCGAAGGTTCCGTACAGGCTCGGGATTGGCCCGAAGCCCCCGATGAACAGCGCCAGGTACAGCGTGCCGAACGCCAGGCTCGGCACCAGGTACGGCAGGAAGGCCACCTGCTCCAAGGCCTTGGCCAGCGGCGTGCCACGACCCTTCACGCTGGCGTAGCCGATGAGCGTCCCGAGAACCGCGGCAACGGCCCCGGCGGCGATCCCGAGCCGCAGCGTGTTCCACAACGCCCGCAGGATGACCGGCGACACCAGGACGCCGGGGCGCCCCTCGGTAATCGTCTCCCCGGAAGAGAGCCAGAACGCGGACGTGAGATGCTCGACGGAGTACACGCCCAGCCTCGACATCACGCTCTGGATCCCGAACAACCCGAACGGCAGGATCGCTGCGAAGAACATCGTCCCGCCGATTAGGGCGAGCGCCGGCACCTTCCACCAGCCTAGCCTTACCTGCTTCGTAACGAAGCCCTTCCCGGTGATCGTCGCGAAGCTGCGCCGCACCCCGATGAGCCTCTGGTTCACCAGGACCGCCAACGCGGAGATGGTGATGAGGATGAGCACCAGGATGTAGGCGACACCGTTGAAGCGCATGCCGAGGTTGCTGAAGATCTGGGTCGGAAGCGTCATGAAGCCGATCGGGGCGCCCAGGAAGTAGGGGGTGCCGAAGTTGCCGATGACCCGGGCGAAGCACAAGACGAAGCCCGACAGCAGGGCCGGCAGGATGACGGGCAGGGTGATGCGCCTCAGGACCAGCCACTGCGACGCCCCGAGAACCTCGCCGCACTCCTCGAGCGAGCGGTCGACGCTCAGCAGGGCGTTCGCGGCCAGAAGATACACGAACGGGAAGTAGTGCAGGCCCAGCACGATCATGATGGGTATCGGCCCGTACGCGAACCAGTCCGGGATGGCGATGCCCGTAAGGTACTCGAAGACGCCGGGTGCGCCGTACCGCTGGTTCTTGAACAGCGTCAGCCAGGCCAGCGCCAGCGTGTACGACGGCATGATGTAGGGCACGAACGCGAGCGGCGCAAGCACCCTCTTGAACGGCAGATCGGTCCGGACCAGCAGCCAAGCGAGGCCCGTCCCGATGAAGAGCGCGACGGCCGTCGCGCCCAACGCGGTCAGGATCGAGTTCAGCAGGGGCTCGACCAGGATCCTCCGGGTGAGCGGGCCGGCGAACACCCGGGTCCAGTGGAACAAGGTGAACTCGCCCGCCACGGCCGACCGGTCGAAGCGGGTGTCGCCCGACTGCCACGTGAACGTGTCGACGACGATGTTGACGATGGGCGCGATCACGAAGATGGCGAGCACCGCCAGCAGCACCAGCGAGAGCGCCACGTGCGGAGTCGTCAGCCACCGCAGCGCCGCCCTCGGCGCCGCCCATCGTTCGCGCCTCACGACCTCGGACCGTGCGTCCATACGAGTCATCGCCCCCTGTGGGTTCGGTCAACCGGCGCCCGTCCAGTGGGCGCGCGCCGGCTGACCGCCTCACGGCCGGTCGCTACGGCCTGTGCAAGGTCCAGAAGTCGACGATCTGGACGTAGTGGTCCCAGACCCACTCGACGTCGAAGTCCCAGTAGTCGATCTCCGCCAGCGGCGGAGCGCCCTCGGGAACGGGTCCGTCGGGACGGACCAGCCAGTTCCCAAGCACCTGGTACGGCTTGTTGCCCGTGAAGTCGTAATCGTCGCCCATCTGGAAGGTGAGGAAGAGTTTCGCCGCGTTCGGGTTCGGGGCGAACCGCACGAACCCGTGGACGTTGGTGTGCAGAAAGGCGAACACCGGGTCCACCATCTCCCACGCCACGCCGAAGCGCCTATCGGGCCAACGCTCGAGGTCGCGCAACCGGGAGAACGCCGACAACCCGACCGACGGGCTGGTCTGGCCCGGCTCACCCACGACCTCGGTGACCTCGTGGGTCGTTCGGACGATCAGCGGATCGTTCCGCAACACGCGGTAGATCCACTCCCAGCCGGCATTCTCGATGCCCCGCGAGAGCTCGAGTCCCTCACCGAACCGGCGGACGTACGCCTGCTCCATCTCGTCGGCGTGGTACACGATGCTGCCGAACGTAGCGATGTACTCGGTGAGCAGGACGATGTCCGGCAACACGACCCTACCGCGCCACTCCGTGGTGGTCAGGTCCCACAAGTTCGTGACCGGCGATTCGTCGTACACCTCGGTGTTGTAGAACCACGCGCTCAGGCTCGCGTGGTGAATGCGCATGAGCGGTTCCTTGAGCTCGTCCGGGATCAGGTGGGCGACGTGCGGCGGCACCCAGTTGTGGATGATCCCGGGCTCGTACATCTCGAAGTAGGCCGTCGGAGGATCCTTGAGCCAGATCAGGTCGGCCCGGTACTGGCCGGCCCGCTGCTCCTCCAAGACCCGGTTGATGATCTCGGGGCTGTCCATGTCGTACGTGTGGGCCGTGATCCCCGGGAACCGCTCCATGAACATCCTGCCCACGTCGTGGATTCGCGAGGTGTACGAGTAGACGGTCACCTCACCCTCTTGAAGGGCCAACTCGTACAGGGTCGGCTCCGCGTACGGCTCTAGCTTCGCTTGCTGCAACCACTCATCGGTCCGCTGATCGAGGTCCCTGGCGCTCGCCTGGCTCGCTACCATCCCAATCAGCGCGACGACCATGAGCGCCAACACGAAGACTCGTCTCATCCGCGATCGCCCCTTTCCTCTCAGTTCCTGCGGGTGGTCAACCCGCGGCCAGTTCAGGCCATCGACCTTCCGGCTCGCTGGGCAGTTCCGCGCCTACCGCTAGCCCATGCACCACCCCCCTGCAACCACGGGCGGCCCGGCGAGCAGTGCCTCTCGGACCACCCGCCTTGCCAGCGGTCGCAGCGCTGCGCACCGTCCGCGATCTCGGCACCGCACGGCCCTTCGTCCCCTCGGAAGCGAGCGGCCAACGGCCGAAGGAGGACGCTGAGCGGCGATCATGAACGGCGCAGGGTCAAGGACAAGAAGTAGCGGTCGCCCCGGTAGAGCGAGTGGGTGACGCCCAACAGCCGCCCGTCGGCGAGGTAGGTGACGCGGCTGACCCGCAGCAGCGGCATCGACAGCTCGACCTGCAGCAGGTCGGCGGCTCGGCCGTCGCAGACCGCCTCGACCGTCTGCGCGGCCTCCCCTACCTCAACGCGCAACCGCTCCGCGACGCCGGTGTAGAACGAAATGGTGAAGTCGATGTCGGCGAGCGCCGCGGCGAACTCGGGCATCACCGTGATCGTATTCAGCCCGATCGGTTCGCCGTCGGTGATCCGCAGGCGCGTCACCCGCAGCACCTCCGCCTCGGGCGCGATGCCGAGCGCCTCTCCGTCCTCATCGCCCACCTGCTCGAGGCCGGCGCACAGCACCCGCGTCTCGGGCCGCAGGCCGTGGGCCACCGCGTCCTCGTGGAAGCCGATCAAGCGGCTGGCCACGCGTTCGATCTTGCTCTTGGCGACGAAGGTGCCGACCCCTTGGCGCTTGTGGACCAGGCCGGCCGTCGCCATCCGCTCCAGCGCCTGCCGCACGGTCATGCGCGACACACCGTAGCGCTGCCGCAGCTCCTCCTCACTGGGAAGGCGGTTCCCGACCCTCCAGGCGCCGTCGGCGATGGCGCGCCGCAAATCGGCCTCGATTTGAGCGTAGATGGGTGACTGTCGGCGGGCCACGGTCGGGCCTCCCATCTCGAGCGACGCTTCGAATGATGTCTAGATGACTATACGACATCGGCGTGGCCCCTGCATGAACGTGACCTTCGGCGCCAGGGGTCCACCTCACGTACACGGCGCGCAAACGAGACGGAAACGCAACACGCCTAAGCTCGGGCGGATGACCAGCGCCTCTACCCCCAGCGGCTCCCTGGCCCGCGAGCGCCGCCGCGCACAGCACCGCCGGCGCCGGCGCCACCAGGTCCTTACCCTAGTCGCCCTCGTCGTCCTGGGCGCCGCTGGCGCCGGCACCTGGTGGTGGCTCGGCGGGCGACCGGATTCGGCCGCGGTAGATGCCGGACCGACGTTCGTCGCCGTGACGCCGCGCACGTACCAGGCGACCATCCCCGCGCCCGGCACCCTGCGCGCGGCCGCCACCACCGAGGTCCGCACCCAGAGCAACGGCACCGTGCTCTGGGCTGCCGCGCTCGGCGAGCGCGTCGCCGCCGGCGACGTCGTGGCGCGCCTCGACCCCGTCGACCTCGAGCGCGACGCGCGCGACGCCGAGCTGGCACTCGAGCGCAGCGAGCGCTCGCTGATCGCCGCCCGCGCCGACCGCATCGACGTGGAGCGCAGCCTGGCGAACACGGTGGCGGACGCCGAACGCCGCCTGGCCCGCGCGCGCGACACCGCCGCCGACGTCCGCGCCCGACTCGACTTGACCACCCGCCTGGCGGCCATCGGCAGCGTGGCGCCCCGCGAACTTGCCGACGCCGAGGCCGCCCTCGCCACCGCACTCGAGGAGGCCGGCAACGCCGAGCGCGCGCTGGCGACCGCCCGCATCGACCTCGAGGCCCGCGTTGCCCGCGCCGATCGCGACCTGGCCGACGCCGTCGCCGCAGTGGAGCAGGCGCAGGTCCGGCTGGAACGGGCGCGGGCGGCCCTGGCCGCCACCGAGCTGCGCGCGCCCTTCGACGGCGTCGTCAGCGAGGTGCGCGTCGCCGCCGGCGGCTTCGCAGGCAGCAACGCCACCCTGCTGACCCTGGCCGACGACCGCCGCCTGGAGCTGCTGGCCCAGGTGGACGAGACCGAGATCGGGTCGATCCGGTTGGGCCAGCCCGCCCGCGTCACCATCCTGGCGCTCGCCAACCGCACCGTGCAGGCGAGCGTGATCGGCGTCGCGCCGTCCGCCCGCACCGCCCAGAACATCCCGGTGTTCGAGATCGTGCTGGGCATCGACAATCCGGATGGCGCGCTACGCCCCGGCATGACCGGCGAGGCCGAGGTGGTCGTGCGCCTCGAGGAGGACACCGTCACGCTGCCGGCGGCGGCCGTCGCCCGCAACCCGCGCGGCGACGGCGTCGTCACCGTCCGCCTGGAGACCGGCGAGACCGAGCGGCGACAGGTCGAGGTCCTCGCCACCGTCGGCGCCAGCCTCGTCGTGCGCGGCGAGCTGCCGGCGGGCATCGAGGTGGAGGTGCCGGCCGCCAACGCCGTCACGCAGGTCCCGACGATCGCGCCCGGGACTGCCCCGGCGACCGGCCTGAGCCGCGAGTTGGTCCCCGGACTGATCCCGAACACGGGCGTTCCCGGGGCCTCCGGCGGCGGCCGCGGCCCGGGCGGGGGCAGCGGAGGTGGGCAGTGATCGCATCCGCCCTGGCCCTCGAGGGCGTCGACAAGGTCTACCCGCTCGCCGACGAGGACTTCTACGCCCTGCGTGACGTCACGTTCGACGTCCCCGTGGGCGAGTACGTCGGCCTGATGGGGCCGTCGGGCTCGGGCAAGTCGACCCTGATGAACCTCATCGGCCTGCTCGACACGCCCACCGCGGGACGCTGCCTGCTCGCGGGTCAAGACGCCGGCGACCTCGACCCGGTGGAACAGGCGGCGATGCGCAACCGCCACGTCGGCTTCGTGTTCCAGTCCTTCCACCTCATGCCGCGGCTGTCGGTGCGGGAGAACGTCGAGGTGCCCCTGACCTACGCCGGCTACCGCCCGGCCGTCCGGCGCCGGCGCGCGCTGGAGGTGCTCGACCGCGTCGGCCTCGCCGACCGCGTGGACCACCGCCCATCCCAGCTCTCCGGCGGCCAGAAGCAGCGGGTCGCCATCGCCCGCGCGCTGGCGATGAACCCCTCTCTGCTCCTGGCCGACGAGCCCACCGGCAACCTCGACAGCGAGACGGGCCGCGAGATCCTCGACCTCGTCGACGCGCTCCACGCGCAGGGCGCGACCATCGTCATGGTCACCCACGAGGCCGAGGTCGCCGCGCGCTGCGAGCGCACGCTGCGGCTGCGCGACGGCTGCCTCGAGTCGGACAGCGCCGGACGCGCGGCACCGGTTGCGCCATGACACGATTCGCGTCGCCGGAGGTCGCCGGCACGCCGCCGCCGACGCACGCCGCCGAACCCGCGGCGGGCACGGGCGACCGGCCGGAAGCGGTGGACTGG
>Ga0209498_1000147_pt1 | contig 40543 bp, 50 predicted proteins | sample WalLakDeSediment_FD_184131 | JGI IMG/M metagenome (GOLD analysis project Ga0209498, IMG submission 184131) | Lake sediment microbial communities from Walker lake, Nevada to study Microbial Dark Matter (Phase II) - Walker Lake 11/02/13 Deep... | ecosystem: Environmental > Aquatic > Freshwater >... | reverse complement strand
CCTCTCCCGGGCCACGGCCGACCACCGCGTCAGCCTCCACCCTGTCGGTCGTGGAGGCCGCCTCCACGACCACCGCACCGTGCACCTGCCGGGGCCACGACGGAGTCCTGGCAAGGTCCAGCGCGAGACTGAGACGTTCGCGATTCCTCAGCACGGTCTCCGGATCGTCGCCGGTGTGCAGGGCCAGGTTCAGTGTGCCCCAGGGCCTCTGGCTCACCCCGCCGCCACGGGTGGTCTGCACCGCACGCAACCCGCCCGGCAGGGGCCAGTCCGGGACGATCAGCGGGATGTCGGTCATTGCGCCTCACCCTGCACGGCGTCCATTTCCAGCGCCTCGAGCAGGAACTGGAAGTCGGCGGGGAGCGTAGCCTCGAACCTGCACTCCGCGCCCGTGCCAGGGTGCTTCAGGCCCAGCACGGCGGCGTGCAGGGCCTGGCGCCGGAACGCTGACAGGGCCTCTGCAGCCTCGGGCCGCATGTCGCGTACCGGTCGTGGCCGGCCTCCATAGACCGGGTCGCCGACCACCGGATGGCCGATATGCGCCATGTGAACCCGGATCTGGTGCGTACGGCCGGTATCCAGCTGCACCTGCAGCAGACTGTGGGCGCGCAGACGTTGCAGGACACGGTAGTGGGTGACCGCCGGCTTGCCGCCGCTCACCACGGCCATGCGCTTGCGATCCACGGGATGACGTCCGATCGCCGCATCGACCGTGCCGCCACTGATCAGTACGCCCTGCACCAGCGCCCGGTATTCGCGATGCACGCTGCGTTCCTGGAGTTGCCGCACCAATGCCGTCTGGGACGCAGCCGTGCGGGCGACGACCAGGAGGCCCGTCGTCTCCTTGTCCAGCCGATGCACGATACCCGCGCGCGGCAGCGCCGCCAGTTCCGGAGCGTAGTGCAGCAGCGCGTTGACCAATGTGCCCTCGCGATGGCCGGCGGCGGGGTGCACCACCAGCCCCGCCGGTTTGTCGATCACGATGATCGCATCGTCGGCGTGCACCACGTTCAGCAGGATGGGCTCGGGCCGGGCCTCGGACGCCGGGGCGTCAGGCACGCGCAGGAGCACCTGCTCCCCCCCTCGAACCACCGAACGCGGCAGCGGCTGCCCGCCGTCCACGGTCAGGGCCCCTTCCTGCAGCCACAGCTTGAGTTGGCTGCGCGAATAGGCCGTGAGGACCCGCGCGAGCGCCGCATCCAGACGCATGCCGGCCAGCTCGGGCGGCAATTTCGCAGAGAGTTGCTCAGTCATCGAGGCTGCGCTGGGCCATCCTGCATTGTTGTAGAATCCCCGGGTCATGCATCTGTATCGAGGCTCCGCCGTGTCCCTGGCTCGTTCGCTGATCGTCCTGATCGTCATCATAACCGTGTCCGGCTGTGCGAGCCTGCGCGAAGACCCGACGCTGAACTGGTCGGCAAGCCAGCTCTACGGCGAGGCCAAGGCGGCCCTCGACTCGGGCAATTACGAGCAGGCGGTGGAGTACTACGAACTCCTCGAGGCCCGCTTTCCCTTTGGCCGCTTCGCCCAGCAGGCCCAGATCGAGATTCCCTATGCCTACTACAGGGCAGGGGAGCCCGAGGCCGCCCTGGCCGCCGTCGACCGATTCGTGCAGCTCAACCCGCGCCATCCCAACCTCGACTATGCCTACTACCTTCGCGGCCTGATCAACTTCAACCGCGATCAGGGGTTCCTTACCAGGATCTTCCCGATGGACCCGGCGGAGATGGACACCAAGCCGCTGCAGCAGGCCTTCCAGGACTTCGGGCGCCTGATCAATGAATTCCCGGACAGCCGCTATGCGGAGGACTCCCGTCAACGCATGATCTTCATCCGCAATGCACTGGCTTCCCACGAACTACGGGTCGCGGAATTCTACGTTGAACGCCAGGCCTGGGTGGCCGCGTCACAGCGGGCGCAGTACGTCATCGAGCGCTACCAGGGTGCTGATGTGATGCCGCAGGCATTGGCGATCCTGTACCAGAGCTACCGTGCGCTGGACCTGGAGGATCACGCCGAGAACACGATGGCCGTCCTGGAACTCAACTTCCCCGAGTATGCGGAAGACGTGCGTGCGGGCAGGCCCATCACGTTGAGAGCGGAAGCCAGGGGACTCCGCCGCTGGATCGAAAGCGTGCCCTTCTTCGCCAACTGAGCCGGACGGGTCCGGCACCAAAGCACGCGCCGCTACAGGGCCTCGCTGCCTTCCTCGCCGGTACGGATGCGCACTGCCCGATCCACCGGTGTGACGAAGATCTTGCCGTCTCCGATCTTGCCGGTGCGGGCGGCCTTGATGATGGCCTCGATGCAGGAATCGACCTGATCGTCGTCGACCACGAGTTCCAGCTTGACCTTGGGCAGAAAGTCCACCACGTATTCGGCGCCGCGATAGAGTTCGGTATGCCCCTTCTGGCGGCCGAAGCCCTGCACCTCCGTTGCCGTCATTCCGGCGATGCCGGCCTCGGTCAGGGCCTCGCGGACATCCTCGAGCTTGAACGGCTTGATGATGGCTTCGATCTTCTTCATGCGTTCTCCTCAGAATGGGTGGCGGCCCTTCGGCTGTCCTGATAACCGGAGGTAATGGGGTAACGCCGGTCGCGCCCGAAGGCGCGCGCCGAGACGCGTACCCCCGGGGCGGCCTGACGACGCTTGAATTCAGCAAGAAAGACCATGCGCGCGATGCGCTCCACTGTCTCCCGTTCGAAGCCCCGGGCAACGAGGTCGTCCACAGAGGCCTCCTGTTCGACAAAGGCCTCAAGAATCGCATCCAGCACCGGATAGGGCGGCAGGGAGTGTTCATCCTCCTGGTCCGGCGCCAGTTCCGCGCTCGGCGGCCGGGTGATCACCCGCTCCGGGATCACCCGGCCGATCTGGTTGCGCATGCGTGCAAGACGATACACCCATTGCTTGGTCACGTCGCGCAGCGGCGCGAAGCCGCCAGCCATGTCGCCGTATAGGGTGGCGTAGCCCACCGCCATCTCGCTCTTGTTACCGGTGGCGAGCAACAGCCGCCCGGTACGGTTCGACAGCGCCATCAGCAGCACGCCACGGCAGCGGGCCTGCAGATTCTGCTCCATGAGATCGTCGGGATTACTGCTCTGATCCGGAAAGGCTTCCACCAGTCCGGCCCTGAAGGCCTCGACCATGGGTTCGATGGCCAGTTCGCGGTAGTCGATACCCAGCCAGGCCGCCTGCTGCCGGGCATCCTCGATGCTCATGGACGCGGTGTAGCGGTAGGGCATCATCACCGCCTCCACCACATCCGGACCCAGCGCATCCACGGCCAGGGCCGCCGTCAGCGAGGAATCGATACCCCCGGACAGACCAAAGAGCACGCCGGAGAAGCCATTCTTGCGCACGTAGTCGCGGATGCCGACCATCAGTGCGCGGTACATGTCCAGGGCCTCGGGATCCGGCACCGCCGGCTCCGCCGCTGCGCCCTCCTCGTCATCACCCCAGAGCAGCGAATCCGGCTGCGGATGGTCCAGCTCGGCATCGGCCTCGCGCAGGTGCAGGCCGCCATGGTCGCTGCGCTCCACGTCCACGAAGGCAAGGCCGGAGATCCACGCGGGCAGCAACGGCTGCGCAATCCCGTCCGTAGCGACCATGAAGGAGCGGCCGTCGAAGACCAGTTCGTCCTGGCCCCCGACCATGTTGAGATAGATCACCGGGCAGCCGGTCTCGCGCACGCGCTCACGGACCACCGCCTCCCGTTCGGAGGCCTTGCCGCGGTGGTAAGGCGATGCGTTCAGGTTCAGGATCAATTCGGCACCGGCCTCAACGGCCCGAGCCGTCGGTTCGGGCCGCCAGATGTCCTCGCAGACGGTGAGTCCGATGTGCACGCCCGCCACCTCGATCACGCACGCATCCGTGCCGTGATGAAAGTACCTCTGCTCGTCGAAGACGCTGTAGTTGGGCAGCTTGTGCTTCGCATACTGCGCCTGCACCCTGCCTTCACGAAGCAGCAGTGCCGCGTTGATCACGCCTTTCGGTGTGGCCACCGGAGCGCCCAGGACCAGGTCGATGCCCTGCACCTGCGTGGCCAGCCATTCGATTTCCGCCGCGGCATCTTCGAGGAATCTTGGGCGAAGCAGCAGATCCTCGGGTGGGTATCCGGTGATCGCGAGCTCGGGGCAGACCACCAGCGCCGCGCCCCTGGCACGCGCGCGTTCCGTGGCGTCCAGGATCATCCGGGCATTGCGCCCAAGCGCACCGACCACGGGGTTCATCTGCACCAGGGCCACGCGCATTGGAGGGGGAGACATGGACGTGAGGATCCCGCTACCCGGCTTGATCAGGCCAGCGCCCGGGCCATCGCGGCACCGAGTTCGGCGGGGCTGGCGGCGATCTCGGCACCCGCATCGCGCAGGGCCAGGATCTTCTGCTGCGCGGTGCCCTGCCCTCCGGCGATGATCGCGCCAGCGTGCCCCATGCGCCGGCCCGGCGGCGCGGTGGCCCCGGCGATGTAGGCCGCGACTGGCTTGGGGTAGGACTCCCGGATGTATTCGGCGGCCCGTTCTTCTGCATCGCCACCGATCTCGCCAACCATCAACACGCCTTCGGTCTCGGGATCCTCGGCGAACAGCCGCAGGCAATCGACGAAGTCCATGCCCTGGATCGGGTCGCCACCGATCCCGATACAGGTGGTCTGGCCAAGCCCGAGGTCAGTGGTCTGCTTGACCGCCTCGTAGGTCAGGGTGCCGGAGCGGGAAACGATACCGACACGGCCCCGCCTGTGGATGTAACCGGGCATGATGCCGATCTTGCAGGCCTCGGGCGTGATGATTCCGGGGCAGTTCGGGCCGATCAGCCGCACCGCGGTCTGGCCCAGGTACTGCTTCACCCGGATCATGTCCTGGACCGGAATGCCCTCAGTGATGCAGACCACCAGTTCGACCCCGGCGTCGGCCGCTTCGCAGATGGCATCGGCGGCAAAGGCGGCGGGAACATAGATCATGCTGGCCTGGGCCCCTGCCTCCTGCACCGCCTGGGCCACGGTGTCGAAGACCGGCCGGTCCAGGTGTCGCTGCCCGCCCTTGCCCGGCGTCACGCCTCCGACGAGGTTCGTGCCGTAGGCGATCGCCTGTTCCGAGTGGTAGGTGCCCTGCCTGCCGGTAAAGCCCTGGCAGATCACCCGGGTCTCGCGATCGACAAGAATGCTCATGCTGCGGCCTCCACGGCCGCGCGTGCGGCGCGGTCGAGATCGGCCGCGGCCACAATATCGAGGCCGCTCGCGGCCAGTGCGGCCCGCCCGGCCTCGGCATTGGTGCCCTCCAGGCGCACGATCACCGGCACCTCGATGTGCACCTCCCGGATCGCGGCGATGATGCCCTCGGCGATCAGGTCACAGCGCACGATGCCTCCGAAGATGTTCACCAGCACCGCGCGCACCGCCGTGTCGGACAGGATCAGCTTGAAAGCCTCGGTGACGCGTTCCACCGTGGTGCCGCCCCCCACGTCGAGAAAATTGGCGGGCTGCCCGCCATGATGCTGGATCAGGTCCATGGTCGCCATCGCCAACCCCGCACCGTTGACCATACAGCCGATGTTGCCGTCGAGACGGATATAGTTCAGATCGTGTTCCTGGGCACGTTCCTCCGCCTCGTTCCGCTGGCGGGCGTCGCGCAGCCCGAAGATCTCGCGCTGGCGATAGGCCGCGGAGTCGTCGATCACCAGTTTGCCATCCAGCGCCAGGAGCTGATCGTCCGCGGTCAGCACCAGGGGGTTGATCTCCAGCAACTGGGCATCCGAGGACTGGAACAACCGGTATGCATCGCGGACCAGCTTCGCCACCGCCCGCGCAGGCTCCGCCGTCAGTCCCAACACCTGCGCGACGCGGCGCCCGTGAAAGGGCATCACGCCGGTGACGGGATGGATCTGCATGGTCACCACGGCCTCCGGTCGCTCCCGGGCCAGGGTCTCGATATCCATGCCGCCCTCGGCGGACACGACCATCACCACCGACGCCTGCGCTCGGTCGACGAGCATGGCGAAATAGAACTCGCGAGCGATCGCCGCGGCGGGCTCCATCAGGACCTGGTCCACGGGAAGACCCTCGGGCCCGCTTTGCCCCGTGACCAGCCGCGTACCGAGCAGTCTCGCCACCGCCGCCTCGGCCTCGGCCGGGCCGGTCACGTGCACCACCCCGCCGGCCTTCCCGCGGCCGCCACTGTGCACCTGGGCCTTGACCAGCGCGCTCCCGGACTCGAGCCGCGGCCATGCCTCCCGGACATCGCCGATCCTGGTGATGAGCTCGGCCGGAGGCACCGGGATGCCTACGGAGCGGAACAGGGCCTTGGCCTGGAATTCATGCAGGTTCATGCGACCGGAGCATAACGACCCCCCGGGCCAGCGACAACTGCCAGTGCGTAGACTGCATGGCCGACTCGGGGAAGGTATCCGAAGGTGGAAGGGTCGGTGTTAGAATCCGGGCGATGAGAATCCTGTTCCTAATCGCCGCGATCGTGGGCGTATTCATGATCGTGCGCACGCTGCTGCGGAACCCGGGTAGAAAGACTCCCGAGGAGCCGGGGCGGGTCAAGCAGCAGGGCGCCGTGGTGCGCTGTGCCCACTGCGGTGTCCACGTGCCGCAGTTCGAGGCCTACCGAGCCGGCTCGCGGATGTATTGTTCGCGCGATCATGCCCTGGCGGACAAGTCTTCCGGCAGCGACGACTGAACCCCGGTGGGCGCTCACGACGAGACATCGCGATCCCTCTGGCTGACCTCGCTCTACCGACTCTTCGTCGCCGCATTCCTGCTCTGGCTGGGCACCCTCGCGCCCGGCGACCCGGGCTTCGTGCCCGCAGCGCCGGTGATCTACCTGTTCGCGACCGTCAGTTACCTGACCCTGGCCCTGGTGCTGGCGGTGCTTGCAAGAAATACCCAGGACACGGACCAGAGGCAACTGAACCACCAGGCCATCTTCGGGGCAATGGTCGACATCGGCGCCGTCAGCCTGATCCTGCTGACGACCGGAGGCGTGCAGACCGGCCTCGGCCTGCTGCTGATCCCGGCGGTTGCCGCCGCCGCGACGATGACCACCGGTCGAATCAGCCTTTTGGTGGCCGCCCTGGCGACCCTGGCGGTACTGATCACGGAGCTCGCCCTGGGTCCGGCCATGCCCTGGCCCTTCGAGCCGGCACCGACCCAGGCCGGCCTGCTGGGCGCAACCCTGTTCGCAGCAGTGCTCCTGACCTGGCGCCTGGCCCAGCGCGCCGGCCGCAGCGAGGCCCAGGTGGCACGTCAGGAGGTGGACCTGGCAAACCTTGCCGAACTCAACGCGCAGATCATCGCGCGCATGGATGCCGGCGTGATCGCGGTCGCCCCCGATGGCAACATCATCAGCATCAACGAGGCGGCACGCCGCCTGCTGCCGCCGCGGGCTGGCCTGGCGCTGAGTGACCTGTCCCCGCGACTGGCCATGCTGTTAAAGACCTGGCGGGCGAAGCATGGCCGGCCTGAGTCCCGCCAGCTCCACGGAGACGCCGAGCAGACCGAACTTGCGGTGCGTCTGGCGCCCCTGGGCCTGGACGGTGAACAGGGCACGTTGCTGATTCTGGAGGACGCCGCCGAGATCAAGCGCAGGAGCCACGCCGCCAAGCTTCAGTCGATCGGCCGGCTGACGGCCAGCATCGCGCACGAGATCCGCAATCCGCTTGGTGCGATCAGCCACAGCGCGCAGCTGCTCGGGGAATCCGGCAATCTGGATGCCGGCGACCAGCGTCTTCTCGAGATCATCCACAAGCAAAGCAAGCGCGTCGACGCCGTGATCCGTAACGTGCTCGGACTCTCCAGCGGCCGGGCGGCCGAACGTGAGGTGCTGACACTGGAAGATCGGCTCGAGCGCTTCGCCGAGGACTTCTGCACAGGCTTGCGAATTCCCCGCACATCCCTGCACATCAGCGTGCATCCGCGCGACTCAGAGGTGCTGTTCGATCCCTCCCATCTCAGCCAAGTGTTTTGGAACCTGTGCATGAACGCCCGGATACACGGAGGTCACGACGAGCCGGACAGCGGACCGATCATCCTGCGCGGCGGAGCCGGGCAGATCCGCAAGGGAGTGACACTGGACGTCATCGACCATGGTCCGGGCATTGGGCCAGCGGAGCAGGAGGAACTGTTCGAGCCCTTCACATCCACCGCGCCGGGAGGCACGGGCCTCGGCCTGTATATCTCACGGCTGATCTGCGAGAACAACGGCGCGGGGCTGGAGTATGTGCAGCATCCCCATGGCGGATGTTTCCGCATCCTGTTTGCGTCGCCGAATTCTGACATGATGCAAGCAAATATTAAGCAACGGCGTGCAATGGCCGATAACCGGGGTTGAGGGGATGTTGCGCCCCCTATCCTGTTGCACCCGGGATGGATGGCGTACCGTCCATCATGCCCGCGCCATGAAGATGGCTTCCGCCGGACCCTGAGGACGTCAGATGAGCATCAAGCAAGTCCTGGTCGTCGATGACGAACCGGATATCTGCGAGCTTTTGGAAATCACCCTGCAGCGCATGGGGATCGAGACCGTCAGCACCACGCGCATGCGCCACGCCGTGGAATTGGTGGGGAAGCAGCGTTTCGATCTCTGCCTCACCGACATGCGCATGCCTGACGGCGACGGTCTGGAGCTCGTGCAGCACATCCAGCAGCACTGTCCGGAACTGCCTGTGGCGGTCATCACCGCCCATGGCTGCGTCGATACGGCGGTGCGGGCCCTGCAGCTGGGCGCCTTCGACTTCGTCACCAAGCCCGTGGACCTACCGCTGCTGCGGCGGCTGGTCGACAGCGCGCTGCGGCTCGGAAGGCCGGGGGAAGCGGGACCGGCCGCGCCCGTGCAGGACGACGGGGCCAGCCCGTTACTCGGACACTCCGGGGCGATGATGCAACTGCGCGCAACGGTCGCGAGGCTGGCCCGCAGCCAGGCCCCGGTGATCGTGCTGGGAGAGTCCGGGTCGGGCAAGGAACTGGTGGCTCGCGAAATCCACCGCCTTGGTCCGCGTTCGGCACAGCCATTCGTTCCCGTGAACTGCGGGGCGATCCCCTCGGAGCTGATGGAGAGCGAATTCTTCGGACACCAGAAGGGTGCCTTCACCGGCGCCATTCAGAACAAGACGGGCCTGTTCCGGGAGGCACACGGCGGCACGCTGTTCCTCGACGAGGTCGCGGAATTGCCGTTGGCCCTGCAGGTCAAGCTCCTGCGCGCCCTGCAGGAGCGCGCGATCAAACCGGTGGGCGCCAACCGCGAAGAGAGTGTGGACGTGCGCATCGTCTCGGCGACGCACAAGAACCTCGCGGACGAGGTTCAGCATGGCCGCTTCCGGCAGGACCTCTTCTACCGGCTCAACGTGGTCGAACTCCGGGCACCGCCGCTGCGGGAGCGTCCCGAGGATATCGCCGAGCTGGCTGCCCACATCCTTCGCAACATCGCCGCACAATGGCAGCTCTCCGGCCTGAGGCTATCGCCAGCGGCGCTGGATCGCCTCTGCGGCTACCATTTTCCGGGCAACGTCCGGGAGTTGGAGAATATCCTGGAGCGGGCCGCGGTGATGGTCGATGGCCCGGTCATCGACGCCAACACGCTGGTGTTCCCGGAGCAGAACCGGAACGCCGATCCCGCGTCAACGCCCGCGCCCAATGGCGTCGGCCTGGACGACCACCTCGCCGAACAGGAGCGGAGGGCACTGGAAGCGGCCCTGGAGCAGGCTGCGGGCAACCGCACCGCGGCGGCCCGCACCCTCGGCCTGAGCTTCCGCCAGATGCGCTATCGTCTGAAGAAACTCGGGATCGACTAGTCGATCATCCGCGCGGGCGGGTCGGGGATCTCCCGCAGCATGGCGTCCAGTTCGAACAGGGGCAGGCCAACCACGTTGCTGTAGGAACCGGCCAGGCAGCGTACGAAGGCCGCTGCCCTGCCCTGAATGGCATAGGCGCCGGCCTTTCCCAGCGGCTCGCCGGTGGCCAGATACGTCACGATCTCGTCTGCGGCGATGTCCCGCATCCAGACCCGGGTCCTGACTGCATCCACCCGGGTGGCGAAGCCGCTGCGCGCGAGGGCCAGGCCGCTGTGCACCGTGTGCGCCCGGCCCGACAGGCGTTCGAGCATCGCCGCCGCCTCGGCGGCATCCCCCGGTTTGCCCAGTATCTCCTTCCCGACGGCAACCACTGTATCGGCACCAAGCACCCATTGGCCCGGCTCGCTGCCCGCCAGGGCCGTCTCAGCCTTGCCGCGTGCCAGACGCAGCACCAGGTCGCGCGGCGCCTCGCCGGGGAACGGGGATTCGTCGATGTCCACTGCGGCGACCCTGAACGGCAGCCCGAGTTGTGCCAGCAGTTCCCTGCGGCGCGGCGAGGCGGAGGCGAGTAGCAGGGCCCCGCTCATGCGCGGTGGTAGGGGTGGTTGTTCAGCAACGACCAGGCGCGATAAATCTGCTCAGCCACGAGGATGCGCACCAGCATGTGCGGAAAGGTCAGTGGCGACAGCGACCAGACCCAGTCCGCCCGCTCCCGAACCGCATCGTCCAGTCCGGCCGCGCCGCCGATGACCAGGGCGACGTCCCGTCCCGACTGTTGCCAGCGCGCCAGCCGTCCGGCCATGGCTTGGGTGTCCACCACGTCGCCGCCCTCGTCCAGCGCCACCACCAGCGCCTGTCCGGGAACGGCCGCCAGCAGGGCCTGGCCCTCCAACCTCCGCAGCGTGGAGGTGTCCAGCGCCCGGGAGCGGGCCGGGTTGGGTAACGCATGCAACGTCAGGGCCATGTCCCGCGGCATACGCCCGGCGTATTCGGCGAACCCCGTGGCCACCCACTCCGGCATCCGCTGGCCGACTGCGAGCAACTGCAGACGCATGGTAGCCCGCTCAGCGGCGCATGCGCCGGACCAGGGCGGGCCCGGGAACCGGATCCTCCGTGGACGCCAGTGTGGTGTCCACACCCGCATCCTCGGCGAGCCAGAGTTTCTCCAGGTTGTAGAAGTCCCGGACCTTGGGCAGCATCACATGCACGATCACGTCGTTCAAATCCACCAGCACCCATTCCTGGCCGTCCTGGCCCTCGATCCCGAGCGGCTTCACGCCGGACTCCTTGGCCTTGATCGCCACCGAATCAGCCAGTGACTTCACGTGCCGGTTCGATGTGCCGCTGGCAATGACCATGAAATCCGCGAGCGGGGTCTTGCCCCGCACATCCAGCACACGGATCTGCTGTGCCTTCATGTCTTCGAGGGCGCGGGTCACGAGTTCGACAAGGCTTTCACTCTGCATCGGTTGTTTCCTGGACTGGGGTCACTTTGGATCCTCGGTATCGGGTTGATAGAGATCGTGTTCGGTGATGTAGTGCCGCACACTGTCGGGCAATAGAAAACGGGGGCTGCGGCCGGCCCGCAGCCGCTCGCGGATGTCGGTCGCGGAGATGTCGAGCTGCGTCACCGACTGAAAGACGACCAGCCCGGAGGCCCTTTCTTCCAGCGCCGGGCGGGACTCGGTTACTGGAGCCAGTTCGAGGTAGGCCGCGTGCTCCGGAATGGAGCTTCCGGGTCGGTGTGCAACCACGACATGCGCCAATGCCGGGATCTCCCGCCAGCGGTGCCACGTGTCCAGACCGGCAAAGGCGTCGAGGCCCATGATCAGCAGCAGCGGGGCGTCCGGCCCGATCTCGCCGCGCAGACTACGCAGCGTATCGACGGTATAGGACGGCCCGGGGCGATTCAGCTCCCGGGAGTCGACCCTGAAGCCCGGCACGCCCGCGATCGCGCGCTCGACCATGGCCAGCCGATGTTCGGCAGCCGCCACCGGGGCGCCGCGGTGCGGCGGCACATTGCAGGGGATAAAACGCAGGTCACGCAGCCCGAGACGCTCGTGCACATCGAGTGCCGGACGCAGATGCCCGAAATGGATGGGATCGAAGGTGCCGCCAAGGACGCCGATCACGGGCCCGTGCTGCTCCCGGGCAGGGGGTGGATCATCGCGGGGACCCATCAACTGCGGACATGCCCATCCCCCAGGACAACGTACTTCTGGGTCGTCAGACCCTCCAGGCCAACCGGACCACGCGCGTGCAGCTTGTCGGTGCTGATGCCGATCTCGGCACCCAGCCCGTATTCGAAGCCGTCCGCAAAACGCGTGGAGGCATTGACCATCACGGAGCTGGAGTCCACCGCGCGCAGGAAGCGGCGCGCTGCACTCCAGTTCTCGGTGATGATGCTGTCGGTATGCTGCGAGCCATAGGTGTTGATGTGGTCCATCGCAGTTTCCAGGGAATCCACGATCCGGATCGCCAGTACCGGGGCAAGGTACTCCTCCGACCAGTCACTCTCGGCGGCGGCCTGGATGTCCGGCAATACCACCCGGGTGCGCTCACAGCCCCGCAGTTCCACTCCGTACCGGTCATAGGCGGCCTTCAGCCGTGGCAGCATCTCGGCCGCGCGATCGGCATGGACCAGCAGCGTCTCCATGGTGTTGCAGGTGCCGTAGCGTTGGGTCTTTGCATTCACCGCCACCGCGAGAGCCTTGTCGGCATCCGCGTGCGTATCAATGTAGACATGGCAGACGCCGTCCAGGTGCTTGATCACTGGCACCCGAGACTCCCGGCTGACGCGGGCGATCAACCCCTTGCCGCCGCGCGGCACGATGACATCCACGTGTTCCGGCATCTGCAACAACTCGCCCACGGCCGCGCGGTCCGTGGTCGCGACGATCTGTACCGCGGTCCGCGGCAGGCCCGAGGCCACCAGACCCGCCTGGATGATCTCCGCCAGCGCCCGATTGGAATGCAGAGCCTCGGAACCACCGCGCAGGATGGTCGCGTTGCCGGACTTCAGGCACAGTGCGGCCGCGTCGATAGTCACATTGGGGCGCGACTCATAGATGATGCCGATCACTCCCAGGGGCACCCGCATGCGGCCCACCTGGATGCCGCTGGGGCGATAGGCCAGTCCGGTGATCTCACCCACCGGATCCGGCAGGCCGACGACCTGGCGGCAACCCTCGGCCATCGCCTCGATACGGGCGTCGTTCAAGGTCAGACGATCCAGCATCGCGTCATCCAGACCGCTAGCCCGTCCGGCCTCGATATCGCGCCGGTTCGCCTCGATCAGCGCGCCGCGTTGGCCGATGATCACATCGGCAATGGCCAACAGGGCCGTATTCTTGCGCCCCGACTCCGCCTCGGCCACAAAGCGTGATGCGGCGCGGGCAGCCCGTCCCAATCCCTGCATGTAGGCGGGGATGTCCGTGACCATGGCTTCAGGCTGCAAACTGACGGCGTTCATGCGAGTTCTCTCTCCGTTCCCTCCAGAGGACGACCCGAGAGGGCCGCCACCAAGTCTAGCAACTGCCTGCCCGCGTTGCCCGTTTCCCGGCCCTTGATGACCCGGTCCACCTGCGCCGCGCGTGCCAGCAGGACGAGGGCCGCGGGCGCATCGACCCGATCCAGCGCCTTGCGCAGGGCGCCCGCATCCGTGCCCCAGAAACCCTTCACCACATTGGCCGACGCCTCGCCCGCGGCACGTCGCTGCGCAGCCTGGGCCAGGGCCCGGATGTCACGGCTCAGCGCCCAGAGTATCAGCGGCTCCGGCTGTCCCTCCGCCAGCATCCCACGCAGCATGCGCAAGGCTCGGGCCGTCTGCCCGGACAGTGCCGTGGCGGGCAACTCGAACAGGTCGAAACGGGCCATATCCGCCAGACCCTGCTGCAGGGTCTCTACATCGACCTCGGTGACGCCGGCCAGGGCCAGTTTTTCCACCTCCTGCCGCGCGGCCAGCAGATTGCCCTCCACGCGTGCGGCCAGCAGTGCCAGCGCATCGTCATGGATCGTCATCCCGATCCGGGACAGTCGCTCGCGGATCCAGGCTCCGAGGCGTGCGGGCGGGACCGGGCGGGCGTGCACCAGAAGCGCGGCACGTTCCATTGCCTTGAACCAGGCCGCGCGCCTCATGTCCTTGTCCGGCCGGGGTAGCTGAAGCAGCAGTACCAGGTCCGGTGCCGGCCCTTCCGCGTAACGTTTCAGGTGCTCGGCCCCGACCTTGCCGGGCTTGCCGGAGGGCAGACGCAGGTCGATCAGTCCGCGTTCCGCAAACAGGGAGCGATCGCGGATCGCCGCCTCGAAGGCATTCCAGTCGCCGGCCGCAGAGAGGTCGAGCACGGTTCGGGCGGCAAACCCGGCGGCGCGGGCTGCCGCGCGGATCGTATCGGCTGCCTCCAGCGCCTGCAGGGGCTCCTCGCCGAGGACCACATAGAGCGGCCGGAGTCCGCGGGCGAGCGAACTGTCCAGGCGTGCAGCGTCCACCGTCGGTGCCGGACTCAACCGTCGCTCCCTCCGTGCCGGCCACGCAACACGGCCCTCACACGCAGAGCCAGCAGCCGGACCAGATCCCGGTTCATCGCCCGCGCCAGTTCCTCTTCCCGCTCGCTGCGGGTGAGAACCGACGCTGCGTCGAAGACATAGATCCGGCTGGCCTCCAGGCGACCCAGGGGCAGTGGCTCCGCCTCGCCGGGTAGCCTGAGCTCGGTATCCAGCACCCGCACCAGCTCGTACTCACTGACACGCGCAGCGCCAGTAACCGACAGGACACGCCGCTGATCACGCAGGGACAGCACCCGCAGCTCCGCCGCCTCCGGCGATCGTGCGCTCAGCACCTCGGCTCCGGCCGCGCGGACATTCTGCACCAGCAGCAGATACAGGGGGTCCCGGACCCCGAGCCCGCCGATGTGGATCGGATCCAATTCCGGCGGCCAATCCGGTGCGCCGCGCAGCGCGAAGCCGCATCCGGAGGCCAGAACTGCTGGCAGGAGTACGAAGAGCCGTCGGGCGCGGTTCACGAAGATTTGACCACCAGGTTCACGAGCCGGCCGGGGACGACGATGACCTTCACCACCGCCTGCCCCTGCAGGTGCCGGAGCACATTGGCATCGGCGCGTGCGGCCGCCTCGACCGCTTCCCGGGGCGCACCGACAGGGACCCGGATCTGCCCCCGGAGCTTCCCATTGACCTGAACCGCCACGGTGACCTCGTCGACCGCGAGTGCATCGGTGTCCACCTCGGGCCACGCCGCGTCGGCGATCATGCCGTGATTGCCCAGGGCCTCCCAGAGCACCTGGGTGACATGGGGGACGATGGGCGCCAGCATGAGCACGATCGCGTTCAGGCACTCCCGCCGCAGGGCGGGCGCCGCCGGATCCGAATCGGACAACCGGGTGACCTCGTTCAGCAACTCCATGTTGGCGGCGATGGCCGTGTTGAAGGTCTGGCGCCTTCCGATGTCGTCCGAGACCTTGGCGATGGTCTCATGCAGCTTTCGCCGCAGATCCCGCGCCGGGCCGCCAAGGGTGTCGGGATCAGGGCGCACGGCAATGCTCTCCGAACCGGTGCACTCGCAGACCTGCCGCCACAGGCGCTTCAGGAAGCGATGCGCCCCCTCGACCCCGGAATCCGACCACTCCAGCGACAGGTCCGGCGGCGCGGCGAACATGGTGAACAGGCGCGCGGTATCGGCACCGTAGCGGTCGATCAGCGCCTGCGGATCGACGCCGTTGTTCTTGGACTTGGACATCTTCTCCATGCCGCCGACCCGCACTGGGTCACCATTGGCGCGTTCCCGCGCCTCCGTCGCGCCATCGGCCGTCCGGCTGACCTCGACGTCGGCGGGATTGATCCAGTCGCGACCGCCATCGGCACGTTCCCGGTAGAAGGTCGGCGCGATGACCATGCCCTGGGTCAGGAGCCGGATGAAGGGCTCGTCGCTCTTCAGCAGGCCCTCGTCGCGCAGCAGCTTGTGGAAGAATCGCGCATAGAGCAGGTGCAGCACCGCATGCTCGACACCACCCACGTACTGGTTGACCGGCAACCAGTGGTCGGCGCGGGCATCCAGCATGGCCTCGCGGTTGTCGGCCGAGCAGTAGCGGGCGTAGTACCAGGAAGACTCGAAGAAGGTGTCGAAGGTGTCGGTCTCGCGCCGCGCGGGCCTACCGCATTTCGGGCAGGCGACCTCGTGGAAGGACGGCAGCCGCGCCAGCGGGGACCCGGAACCGTCGGGAATCACGTCCTCGGGCAGCAGTACCGGCAGGTCGGACTCGGGCACCGGCACCACGCCGCAATCCGCGCAGTGGATCACGGGAATCGGGCAACCCCAGTAACGCTGCCGCGAGATGCCCCAGTCGCGCAGGCGGTAGTTGCGGCGGCGGCGCCCGAGACCGTGCGCCTCCAGGGCCTCGGCGATTGCCGTGAAGGCATCCCGGGAGGTCAGGCCGCTGAATTCGCCGGAGGCCACCAGGCGCCCGGGTTCCGCATAGGCGCGTTCCAGGACGTCCCAATCGCTGCTGTCCTCCGGCTCGATGACCCGCAGGATCGGCAGCCCGTACTGAAGGGCAAAGGCATGGTCGCGCTCGTCGTGCGCAGGGACCGCCATCACAGCCCCGGTGCCGTACTCCATCAGCACGAAGTTGGCGACCCAGACCGGCACCTCCGCGCCGGTCAGCGGGTGCCGCGCCTGAATGCCCAGCGGCCGCCCCAGTTTTTCCATCGTGGCCAGATCGGCCTCGGCCACGCCCCGGTTGCGACAGCCCTCGACAAAGGTCGCCAGATCCGGATCGGCCTCCATCAGGACCGCCACCATCGGGTGTTCCGGGGCCAGGGCCAGGTAGCTGACGCCCATCAGGGTATCCGGGCGGGTGGTGTAGACGGTCAGTTTCTCGCCGCCCCCGGCGATGAAATCCAGTTCCACGCCCTCGGAACGCCCGATCCAGTTGCGCTGCATCGCGCGCACCTGCTCCGGCCAGCCCTCCAGCCCGTCCAGCGCCTCCAGCAGTTCATCGGCGTAGTCGGTGATGCGCAGGAACCACTGCGGCATCTCGCGCCGCTCCACGGGCGCGCCCGACCGCCAGCCCCTTCCGTCGATCACCTGTTCGTTCGCCAGCACGGTCTGGTCCACCGGATCCCAGTTCACCGTGGCCAGCTTGCGATAGACCAGCCCCTTCTGCAGCAGGCGAACGAACAGCCACTGCTCCCAGCGGTAATAATCCGGGTCGCAGGTGGCGACCTCCCGGCTCCAGTCGTAGGCGAAGCCGAGCCGCTTGAGCTGGCTGCGCATCTGGGCGATGTTCTGGCGGGTCCAGCGCGCGGGTGGCACGCCGTTGGCAATGGCGGCGTTCTCGGCTGGCAGGCCGAATGCGTCCCAGCCCATCGGCTGCAGCACGCTGCGGCCCTGCATGCGCTGGAAACGGGCGATCACGTCACCGATGGTGTAGTTGCGCACATGTCCCATGTGCAGCTTCCCCGAGGGATAAGGGAACATCGACAGACAGTAGAACGGCTCGCGGCCATCGTCCTCACGCGCGGCAAAGCAGCCGCCCTGCTCCCAGCGCTGCTGGACGGCGGTCTCGATCGCGGCGGGATCGTAGCTTTCCTGCATGGGGGGCGAATCCTTTCTCGGGAAAAGGCGTCAGAATACCAGCCGTGGACCGCCCCGACCACGCTGGCCGCGCCCAGACGGGTTTCCCCGTCCCATCACGGCTGGGGGCGTGTCACTCGCCCCGTTTTCTCCGTTCGGTGACCGGTTCACCCGCGATGCCCCAGTTGTCCGTGGCCACCTCGTCGATCACCACCACCGTGGTCGCGGGGTTCTTGCCAAGGACGCGGCTCAACAGCTCCGTCGCGCCCGCGATCAGCTCCGCCTTCTGTTCCCTGGTGACCCCTTCGTCAGTGATCCGGATGTTGACATACGGCATGCGACCCACCCTCCCGACTGTCACCGGACCCGAACCCCGATCCGGTGGTGAACATCAAGCCCCGGCCCCTGACAGGCTCAGGATTCCGCGCCCTCGCCGATCATCCGGTTGAACTCGCTGGCATCGAAGATCACCTCGAGGCGGATGATCTTGCCGTCCCGCACCCGCGCCAGCTGCACGACACGCTGCGTCTGGTAGCCCGTCATGTTCACGGTCACGTCCAGCACGTGACAGACGACGCCATCCTCGGTGAACCGGTGGGCAACCCCGACGTTGTGAAGAATCGCCGCCGCGCCCCCCATGTTCTCGGTAAACTCGTCCGCGCTGTGAAAATTCGCGATCGGGCTGATGTACTCGAAGTCCGCGTCCGCCAGATAGCTGCGGGCCAAGGCGGTATCGCGCGCCGCCATGGCGCCCAGATAGCCATCGACGACGGCGAGCGGTTCCGTGGTGGTCACGTTCACGGCGGCTCTCCAGGGGTTCTTCACCCGGATTATAGAGGGCACTGGCTCACTGTGAAGCCGGGAAGGGTGGCTGGTGCGCCCGGCGCCACTCGGGCATGGACGAGCCCCTCGGTTGCGCGCCGACGTGCTAAGTTAAGTAGAGGACGTGGTCGAGGAGACGAGGAAATGAGCGAGAACGGGAGCCCGCAGGAAGACCGGCTTGAGAAGGCATACAGCGAGATGCTGAAGCTGGTGGCGGAAGAACTCGAGGCCCTTTCGGATCGCAGCAGCGTCGCGCTGAACGAGATGCTGGAGAATGCCCGGAAGAAGGTCGAGGCGGCGGAGCATCTGAGCACGGATGAGACCGAGCAGGTCATGGAATACGTGCGCCGGGACCTCCACGACCTAGGCGCCTTCCTGGAATCGAGCAGTTCCGATTGGCGCGAATGGCTTCGTATCGACCTCGCGCTGATCGAGGCGGGAATACTGAACGCCCTGGCCTCGGTGGCCGATCGCACCAAGGTGGAGCTGGCTGCACTGGCGGCCCGGGCCTACCGGGTCGGCGAATGGCATACCGGGGAGATCACCGGACCCGGAGAACTGACCTGCCTGGAGTGCGGCGGCACCACGCACATGTCACGGGTCGGGCGCATCCCGCCCTGCCCCCATTGCCGCCACACCCGTTTCCACCGCGGCGGACCCGCACCGGAAGGCTCCGAGTGATCAGGCCCCGCGCAGGGAACGGAGGGCGGGCAGCAAAAGCAGCAGCGTGAGCAACAGGGCCGGCCAGGGACCGAAACGGGCGGCGGGGGTGTGGCCCCGCTGTGGCTGGACCTTCCCGCGCAGGACCTCGCTGGTGAACAGGCCGGCCCTGGCGGTCACCCGGCCATCGGCGTCGATCAGGGCCGAGACGCCCGTGTTGGTGGCGCGGATCATCGGCCGGCCCATCTCCAGCGCGCGGACCCGCGCGATCTGCAGATGCTGGTGCGGCGCCAGCGTTGCCCCGAACCAGGCGTCATTGCTCACATTCAGCAGGAAACCGGCCTCGGGCAGCGCCGTGCGGATGCGCCGGGCATAGGCCGCCTCGTAACAGATCGACAGACCCGCCACCTGCCCGGCCATCTCCACCCGTCCGCTCCCGGTGCCTGCGCTCAGGTCGGACATCGGGATGTCCAGCAGCCGGTCCAGCCAGGCAAGGCGATCCCGAAACGGCAGGTACTCGCCGAAGGGCACGAGTTGACGCTTGTCGTAGGTGACTCCGCTGGGAACGTGGCGGATGCTGTTGTACATCGCCCCGTCGACCGGATCGTAGTCGAACATGCCGATCACCAGCTCGGTCCCGGCCTCCTCCAGCGTCGCCGAGAGCCGCTCCAGATCGGTGTAGACCTCGAAGTAGAAGGCGGGAATGGCCGTCTCCGGCCACACCAGCAGATCGACGCCCGCGACCTCCGCGCTCATTCCGGTATAGCGCGACAGCGCGTGCCGGACCCCGTCCTCCCCCCACTTGCGAGCCTGCTCGATATTCCCCTGCACGATGCCGACGCTCAGGCTCGGGCCGGCCGGAACCACCCAGCTCCAGGGCAGCGCCACCGCCGATGCAGCCAGCAGCCCCGCCAGTAGCAACGCACCGGCGCTGAAGCGGCGGGCGGCAACCAGCACCAGCACGGCCGCAAGCAAACCGATCAGCAAGGTGCCTCCGGCCTCTCCTGCGATCGGCAGCCAGCCGCGCGCCGGGCTGTCCAGCAGCACGTGCCCCACCAGGAGCCAGGGAAACCCGGAAAACAGCCAGCCGCGCAGCAGCTCCAGGATCACGAATCCGGCCGCGGCAGCCAGCAGCCACGCCGGCAGTGGCGCGGAACCCAGATAGCGTGTCAGGACCCAGGCCAGCACGGCGGGAAACAGCGCGAGTCCGAGCACGAACAGCAGGGTCACCAGGGTCGCGACCAGCCAGGGAGCATCGCCAAAGATCAGCAGGCTGTTGAAGATCCACGTGGCACCGAAGCCGAAGAAGGCGAGCCCGAAGGCATACCCGTGGCGCAGGGCCGCGCGCGGTGCGGAACCCCGCAGAACGGCGAACCAGAGCGCCAGCGCCAGCGGCGCCAGCAGGTGGAGGTCGAAGGGAGCAAAAGCCAGCACCAGGACCGCGCCGGCAAGAACGGACAGACCCGTGGCGGACCACCCCGTGAGAGGTCTGCCTGCAAGCCACAGCAACGGCTCCGGCGCCCGAACCGGCCCCGACACCTCCGGGTGCTGTGTCATCGGTCAGGAAGTGGAGGGATCACTGTGGACCGGCTCCTGGACCCGGCGCATCTCCACCAGGTGCAGGCGGCGATTGTCGGCACGGAGCACCCGGAACTGCATACCATCCAGCACGACGCTCTCGCCCCGTCGCGGCACATGGCCGAAGCGGGATAACAGCAAACCACCAATGGTGTCGAAGTCTTCCTCGCTGTAGCCCGTCTGGAAGTAGGTGTTGAACTCCTCGATCGGGGTCAGGGCCTTGACCGTGTAGCGGCCGCCAGGATGCTGCATGATCTGGGTGAGGTAGTCGTCGACGTCATGCTCGTCCTCGATCTCCCCGACGATCTGCTCCAGCACGTCCTCAATGGTCACCAGCCCAGCCACGCCGCCGTATTCGTCCACCACGATGGCCATGTGATTGCGGCTGAGACGGAATTCCTTCAGCAGCACGTTCAGGCGCTTGCTCTCCGGCACGAAGACCGCGGGCCGCAGGATCTCCTGCATGTCGAAGGGCTCATCATTGGCGTCTGCGAAGAACCGGAGCAGGTCCTTGGCCAGCAGGATGCCCGCGACCTCGTCACGGCTGTCGACGATCACAGGGAGGCGGGAATGCGCCGAGGACACCACCTCCGGCAGGATCTCCTCCAGGGTGGCGTCCCGGCGCACGATGTCCATTTGCGCCCGGGGAACCATGATGTCCCGGACCTGCATCTCGGCAACATTGAGTACGCCCTCGAGCATGGTCAGGGCCTCGGGGTCGATCAGATCCCGGGCATGGGCAGCGCGCAGGAGTTCCACGAGCTGCATCCGGTCGCGCGGCTCGCTGGAGATCATGGAACCCAGGCGATCGAGCAGACCGCGCAAGGGGGCGGCATCGGAGCGGCTGGATTCAGGCATCGAAGTCAGGCCGGCAAGGCATACGGGCCAGCCAATTCACCGGATAGCGGCGCTCTCCCGCCTGTGCACGGAGGGCCGGGGAACCATGGATCATGACCTGCGGATCCTGCTTCCGTGGCCCTGCGGGAGATCCCGAACGGCCGCGGTGGGTACCAGTCATGCTCAGGGTGTCTCCTTGTAGGGGTCGGGATAGCCTAACCCGTCCAGTATTTCCCGCTCAATCGTCTCCATCGCCTCGGCCTCGGCCGCGGTCTGGTGATCCAGACCCTGCAGATGCAGCATGCCATGCACGATCATGTGCACGAAGTGCGCCGCCAGGGGCTTGTGCTGTTCTCTCGCCTCGCCAGCGAGAACGGGCGCGCACAGCACCATGTCGCCCAGAAACAGGGGATCTCCCGGTAAAGTCGCCTCGGGTGGCGCCGGAAACGAAAGGACATTGGTTGCGGCCTCCCTGCCGCGGAAGGTCGTATTGAGATGCCTGCCCTCCTCGGCGTCCACGACCCGCAGCAGTACCTGCGCCGCGCCCTCTCCGCGCCAGGCGGCCCGCGCCGCCTGATGCAGGGTACGGGGGGCGGGCCAGCCGGCCCTCGGCAGCGCGTACTGCACCCGCGTCTCAAGCATTGGAACCGGAGTCCGGGGGCTGTTCGTGAGCGGCATAGGCCTCGACGATGCGCTGCACCAGGGGATGGCGCACCACGTCCTCGGCCTGGAAACGGGTGATGCTGACCCCGTCCACGCCCTCCAGGATCCCCGCGGCATGACGCAGGCCCGACATCTGCCCGCGTGGCAGGTCGACCTGTGTCACGTCCCCGTTGACCACCGCGGTGGAGCCGAAGCCGATCCGGGTCAGAAACATCTTCATCTGCTCGACGGTGGTGTTCTGTGCCTCGTCCAGGATGATGAAAGCCTCGTTCAATGTCCGCCCGCGCATGTAGGCCAAGGGCGCCACCTCGATGACCTGACGTTCCATCAGGCGCGCCACGTGATCGAAACCGAGCAGTTCGTACAGGGCGTCGTACATGGGCCGCAGATAGGGATCGATCTTCTGCGCCAGGTCGCCGGGCAGGAAACCCAGCCGCTCGCCGGCCTCCACCGCCGGGCGCACCAGAACCAGGCGCCGGACCCGGTCCTGCTCCAGCGCGGCGACGGCCGCGGCGACTGCCAGATAGGTCTTGCCGGTACCGGCCGGACCGACACCGAAGATCAGGTCGTGGCGGCCGATCGCGCTGAGGTACTGGATCTGCCGAGGCCCCCGCCCGCGGATCACGGCCAGGCGCAGGCGCAGCACCGGCTCCTGGGGTTCATCACCGGGAAGGTCTGCCAGATGCGCGGCCTGCAGCGCGGTGTGCACCTGCTCCAGGGCTACCGGCTCATCCTGTGCCATGCGGTGCAGTTCCTGAATCAGGGCGGCGGCGGCGGCTACCGCGGCCTCGGGTCCCGTGACGTTGAAGCGCGCGCCCCGGTTGTGCACATGAACGCCCAGCCGGGACTCGATCAGGCGCAGGTGAGCATCCAGCGGACCGGACAGACGCGACAGCGTCTCCTGGTCCCCCGAATCCAGGGTGAAGTCAGCGCGGTTCTGGGGCATGGACCGGGAAGGGCGCTCCGGCAGCAATGAGGCGGCTCTCCGCGAGGACTCCGCGCAGCGAATGGGGCTGGGCCTCCGTGATGTGCAGGTCGACCATGCTGCCGATCAGTTCGGCCGGACCGACAAAATTGACCACCCGGTTGTTCGCCGTGCGCGCCGCGAGTTCGGCCGGATCACGTCGGGAGGGCCCCTCGACCAGCGCGCGCTCGACCCCGCCGACCATGGCCTGGTTGCGGGCCCTGCCCTGTGCCTCGATCAGGGCCTGCAACTCCTGCAGGCGTGCCTTCTTCACGGCCATCGGCACGTCATCGGGCAGGCTCGCGGCGGGCGTACCGGGCCGCGGACTATAGATGAAACTGAACGAGAAATCGAAACCAAGCTCCTCGACCAGGCACATGGTCGCCGCATGGTCGTCATCGGTCTCGCCGGGGAAGCCGACGATGAAGTCCGAGGACAGGTCCAGGTCCGGCCGCAGGGCACGCAGGCGGCGGATTCTGGACTTGTATTCCAGAATCGTGTGCCCGCGCTTCATCTGCGCCAGGATTCGGTCGGAGCCGCTCTGCACCGGCAGATGCAGATGACTGACAAGCTTCGGCTGGTCGGCATAGGCCTGGATCAGCCGGTCGGAGAATTCCACCGGGTGGGAAGTCGTGAAACGGATGCGCTCGATCCCCTCCACCTCGGCCACGTAGTGGATCAACAGGGCCAGATCGGCCATGTCGCCATCATGCATCGGGCCGCGGTAGGCGTTCACATTCTGGCCCAGCAGATTGATCTCCTTCACGCCCTGGGCAGCCAGGCCCGCGACCTCGGCGATCACGTCATCGAAGGGCCGGCTGATCTCCTCGCCCCGGGTGTAGGGAACCACGCAGAAGCTGCAGTACTTGCTGCAACCCTCCATCACCGAGACGAAGGCGCTCGCACCCTGCGCCCTCGGTTCCGGGAGACGGTCGAACTTCTCGATCTCCGGGAAGCTGATGTCCACCAGCGGCGCGCGGTTGCCACGCACCTGCTCGATCAGCGCCGGCAGCCGGTGCAGGGTCTGGGGCCCGAAGACGATGTCCACGAACGGGGCGCGCTCGCGCAGGGCCGCACCCTCCTGGCTCGCCACGCAGCCGCCGACGCCGATGATGATCTCCGGGCGAAGCTCCTTCAGTGCGCGCCAGCGGCCCAGGAGCGAGAACACCTTCTCCTGGGCCTTCTCACGGATCGAACAGGTATTCAGCAGCAGCAGGTCGGCACTCGCCGGATCTTCGGTGACCTCCGCGCCGTGCAGTTCGCGCAACGCGTCGAGCATACGACTGGAATCGTACTCGTTCATCTGGCAGCCGTGGGTCTGGATGAAGACCTTGCGTATCACGCCGACCCCGGATGGCGCTGCTCGACCCCCTTGATCAGAACGGTACGTCATCGTCCTGGATGCCACGGCCGCCCGAGGACCTGCCGCCACCGCCCTGGGAGGAATCACCCCAGGAAGGCTCCTGGCCGCCCTCGCCCCGGCCACCCGAGCGGCCGCCGCCGGAGTCCTGTTGACCACCACCGGCGCCACGGCCGCCGAGCAACTGCATGTCGCTGGCCACGATTTCGGTGGTGTACTTGTCCTGGCCTTCCTTGTCCTGCCACTTGCGTGTCTGGATCCGGCCTTCGATGTAGACCTGCGAGCCCTTGTTCAGGTACTGCGCGGCGATCTCGCCGAGCCGCCCGAACAGCACCACCCGGTGCCACTCGGTGTTTTCCCGCTTCTCGCCGGACTGCTTGTCGGTCCACTGCTCGCTGGTGGCTATATTCAGGTTCGTGATGACGAGCCCTGACGGGGTTTCGCGTTTTTCGGGGTCGGCACCGAGGTTGCCGAGCAGGATTACCTTGTTCACTCCGCGGGCCATGGCTGCTCCTTGTCGTTCGCTCGCTGGACGGGATCCCGTAGTGTAGCAAGCAGGCAGGGCGATGCGGTAGAACGGGCCTCTTCCAAGGACACATGAGCCTGAACGGGAGTCGTGATTCCCAGGTGACGTGAGCCAGACTGGCCCTCAGGCCCCTGCCGCGGAATGCCCCAGCAGCACGTCACGCAAAGCGTGCTCATCGAAGCTTGCCGGGTCCACCTTCAGGTAAACGGCCGCCTCGCGGGCGCTGACGCGCGCTTCCGCCACGCCCGTCAGCGCCTGCAGACGACCACTCAGCTCGCCTTCGGCAGCCATCCAGGACTTCGGCAGGGCATAGGCCCGGTTAGAGAGATGACTGGGGGGAGCCATCGTGGCCGCTACGAGGAGCCAAACCACGGCCGCCGCGAGGCCCAGACCGAAGACCCCGGCAACCCCGACGTACGTCAGCGCCAGGCCGCCCAGGACGCCCCCGGCGAAGATGCCCAGGAACTGGCTGGTCGAGAACAGACCCATCGCCGCCCCCTTCTCCGCGACGGGCGCCGTCTTCGCGACCAGGGATGGCATCGCCGCCTCCAGCAGGTTGAAGGCCGCGAAGAACAGCACCAGGGCAATCCCCAGCAGAAGCCAGGTTGCGGCAAAGGGCAACAACACCTGAACCCCCACCAATAGCCCAATCGCACCGATCAGCACCGGCTTCAGGGCACGGCGGCGCTCCGCGTAGATCACCGCGGGGATCATCAGCAGAAAGCCCAGAACCAGCACCGGCAGGTAGACCTGGTAATGGAATTCGGACGCAAGCTCCAGGCGTTCCACCAACATCAGCGGCAGGACCAGGAAATTTGCCGCCAGCGTCATATGCAGGATGAAGACGCCGACGTTCAGCCGCAGCAGTTCCGGTTCCCGCAGTGCGTGCCGCAGGCCTCCCGGCATGGGGACCATGTCCGGATGTGGCCGGTACCGGGCAGGCACCGGCACCCAGAAGAACAACAGCAGGAGGGCGACGCCACCGAGAATGGCGGTGAGCCAGAAGATCCCGGACAGCCCGAACATCCGGTCCACCACGGGACCGAGTACCATGGCGGCGGTAAAGGTCAGACCGATGGTCAGGCCGATCACCGCAAGGGCCCGGGTGCGCCGCTCCTCGGCGATCAGGTCGGCGGTCAGCGCCAGGACCACGGCGGCCACGGCCCCGGCGCCCTGCAAAGCGCGCCCGATGATGATGCCGTAGACCGACTCGGCCAGTGCGGCGACGATGCTGCCGACGATCAACAGCAGCAGGCCCAGGGCAATCAGTGGTTTGCGGCCCACACGATCCGAGATCATGCCGAACGGGATCTGCAGAAGCGCCTGGGTCAGGCCATAAATGCCCAGCGCAAGCCCCATCAGAAAGGGTGTCGCCCCCGGCAGCACATCGGCATAGAGCATGAACACCGGCAACACCATGAACAGCCCCGCCATGCGCACCGAATAGATGGCGGCGAGTCCCGACGTTGCACGCAGTTCGGAGGGAGTCATGGGCGAAGCGGTCGATCCTGTGGCGATTAGCGGAACCGTGCCGCATCTTACAGGGAAAACGGGTGTCGGCAGCAGGGATGCTGCCGTCAAGCCTGGACGGACGTATTCACGGCGCCCCCCAGGCAACCCGCTTGCCGGAGTACCGCGCCGGTGCGCTGCCGACGGGTGTCGGCAGCAGGGACGCTGCCGTCAAGCCTACATGGATGTATTCACGGCGTCCCGCAGGCAACGCACCGGGGCGGTACTCCCCCACGAACCCCGGCAAGACAGGAGCCCCCCCCAGCCAGTGCTACCATAGTCGGCTTGGCGCAAAAACGTCATCCATGCGGGGGAGACATGGCCACGATCCGGATCCGCGGCGCACGCACGCACAATCTGAAGAACGTCGATCTCGACCTGCCGCGCGAGAAGTTGATCGTGGTGACCGGCGTGTCCGGCTCGGGCAAGTCGTCCCTGGCCTTCGACACCCTGTTCGCGGAGGGCCAGCGCCGGTATGTGGAGAGCCTTTCCACCTACGCGCGGCAGTTCCTTTCGATGATGGAAAAGCCGGACGTCGACCTGATCGAGGGCCTGTCACCGGCGATCGCGATCGAACAGAAGAGTACCTCGCACAATCCCCGCTCCACCGTGGGAACCATCACCGAGATCTACGACTACCTGCGCCTACTGTTTGCCCGAGCCGGCGAACCGCGGTGCCCGGAGCACGGCGAGACGCTGGCGGCCCAGACCATCTCGCAGATGGTGGACCAGGTGCTGGCGCTGCCGGAGGGGGATCGGCTGATGTTGCTGGCCCCGATCGTGCGCGGGCGCAAGGGGGAGCATCTGCGTCAACTGGAGGCGATGCGCGCCCAAGGATTCCTGCGCGCCCGCATCAACGGCGAGGTCTTCGACCTCGATGCCCTGCCGCCGATCGACCCGAAGCGCAAGCATGACATCGAGATCGTGATCGATCGTTTCAAGGTCCGCGAGGACCTGCGCCAGCGCCTGGCAGAGTCCTTCGAGACTGCCACCGGCATTGCCGAGGGGTTGGCGCTGGTGGCATGGATGGACGAACCCGAGCGCGCGCCACTGGTCTTCTCCGCTCGCTTCGCCTGCCCCGTGTGCGGCTACGCGATCCGGGAGCTGGAACCGCGGCTGTTCTCCTTCAACAACCCGTCAGGGGCTTGCCCTGCCTGCGACGGCCTGGGCGTGCGCCAGTCCTTCGACCCGGAACGGGTGGTCGCGGTCCCGGAACTCAGCCTTGCCGGGGGCGCGGTGCGCGGCTGGGACCGGCGTAATGCCTGGTATTTCAGCATGCTGCAGAGCCTTGCCCGTCATTACGGCTTCGATGTCGAGACGCCGTGGACCCAGCTTCCCGCATCGGTGCGCGCGGTGATCCTGCACGGCTCCGGCGTGGAAAAGATCCGATTCGCCTATCCTGGAGGGGACGGTCAGCCGCGCGCCGAGATGCGACGATTCGAGGGCGTGATCCCGAACCTCGAGCGACGTTACCGGGAAACGGACTCCCCAGCCGTACGCGAAGAACTCGGCCGCTATCTCGCCAGTCATACCTGCCCGGAGTGTGATGGCACGCGGCTGAATGCCGCGGCGAGAAATGTCTTCATCAACGGGCGGAACCTGCCCGCACTGACGCGCATGAGCGTGACCGAGGCCAGGGACTTCTTCCACGGCCTGCGACTGCCCGGGCGCTTCGCCCGGATCGCGGAGAAGATCGTCCGCGAGACCGACTCCCGCCTCGGCTTCCTGGTCGATGTCGGGCTGGATTACCTGACCCTGGACCGCTCCGCCGAAACCCTCTCCGGTGGCGAGGCGCAGCGTATCCGGCTCGCGTCCCAGATCGGGTCGGCGCTGGTGGGCGTGATGTACATCCTGGACGAGCCCTCCATCGGCCTGCACCAGCGCGATAACGAGCGCCTGCTGCGCACTCTGATCAACCTGCGCGACCTCGGCAACACCGTGATCGTGGTCGAACACGACGAAGAGGCCATCCGCCGGGCCGACTACGTGGTCGACATCGGACCGGGCGCCGGACGCCATGGGGGCGAGATCGTGGCCAGTGGCACTCCGGCCGAGGTCGAGCAGAACCCCCGTTCCCTGACCGCAGACTATCTGACAGGGCGCAGGGCCATTCCGATCCCGGAGCAACGCACCCCACCGGCCGCGGACCGTCTGCTGACCGTCCGCGGTGCCCGCGGCAACAACCTGAAACAGATCGAGGCGTCCTTCCCCGTCGGCCTGCTGACCTGCGTGACCGGCGTGTCCGGGTCGGGCAAGTCGACCCTCGTCAACGATACGCTGTATCCCGCAGTGGCCAATGCGCTGCACCGCAGCGACCACGAGGTGGCGGCGCACGACGGTGTCGACGGGCTTCACTGGATCGACAAGGTCGTGGACATCGACCAGAGCCCGATCGGCCGCACGCCCCGCTCGAACCCGGCGACCTACACCGGCCTGTTCACCCCCATCCGCGACCTGTTCTCGGCCACCGCCGAGGCGCGCTCACGCGGCTACAAGCCTGGCCGGTTCTCCTTCAACGTCCGCGGGGGACGCTGCGAGGCCTGCCAGGGCGACGGCGTGATCAAGGTGGAGATGCACTTCCTCCCGGACGTGTTCGTCCCCTGCGACGTCTGCCGCGGCCAACGCTACAACCGCGAGACGCTGGAGGTGCGCTACAAGGGCCGCAACGTCCACGAAGTCCTCGAAATGACGGTCGAGGATGCCCTGGAATTCTTCCGCGCGGTCCCGGTGATACGGCGCAAGCTGGAGACCCTGATGGACGTGGGCCTGGCCTACCTGCAACTGGGACAGAATGCGACCACGCTGTCCGGTGGCGAGGCCCAGCGTATCAAGCTGGCCCGGGAACTCTCGAAGCGCGATACCGGGAGAACCCTCTACATCCTCGACGAACCAACCACCGGCCTGCACTTTCAGGACGTGGAGCAACTGCTCGTAGTGCTGCACCGCCTGCGCGACCACGGCAACACGGTGGTCGTGATCGAACACAACCTGGATGTGATCAAGACCGCCGACTGGCTGATCGACATCGGCCCCGAGGGTGGCGAGCGCGGCGGCCGGATCCTCATCGCCGGTACCCCGGAGACCGTCGCCACCCATCCCGACAGCCACACCGGCCGTTTCCTCGCCCCCATCCTCCGGCGCAACCCGAAACCTTCGCAAGACGCCCGGAAGCCCGACATGGCGTCTACGGGGCGCGGCCTCAAATGATCTTCGCAGGCGGGCACATGCCCGACACCGCGCTGAAAGCCGGGAAGGGGGGTGCCAGAGGGACGGGCATTCACCGGCCATGGATGGCCGGTGCATAGCGCCCATGGACGGCTTGAGCGTGCCCGGCCCTCTGGCACCCGCCTTCCCGGCCGCCCCCACCGGCATGAGCAAGACCAGACGCCCGGAATGAAGAAGCCGGCTCGAGGCCGGCTTCTTCAGACTTGCAACGGCTGATTGAACCGATCAGTCGGCGGAGGCCGGCTCCGGGCGATCCAGCAGTTCGACATACGCCATCGGTGCATTGTCACCAGCGCGGTAGCCGCACTTCAGGATGCGCAGGTAGCCGCCCGGACGGGCCTGGAAGCGAGGACCCAGGTCCGTGAACAGCTTCCCGACCATCTCCTTGTCGCGCAGCCGGGCGAAGGCCAGCCGGCGCGTGTGCACCGAATCCTTCTTGCCCAGGGTAATCAGCGGCTCGGCGACCCGTCGCAGTTCCTTGGCCTTGGGCAGCGTGGTCTTGATCAATTCGTGGCGCAGCAGGGAGACGGTCAGCGCCTGCAGTGTCGCCTTTCGATGAGAGCTGTTTCGGCTCAGTTGCCGACCAATGTTGCGATGACGCATAAGAGTTACCTAGGTTCGTAAGTGCGGCCTGGGCCGGTGTTATTCAGAAGATTCCTGCAAGCCCGGGGGCGGCCAGTTCTCCAGGCGCATACCCAGGGACAGACCGTGGCTGGCCAGCGTGTCCTTGATCTCGGTCAGCGACTTCTTGCCGAGGTTCGGTGTCCGCAGCAGCTCGACCTCGGTGCGCTGCACCAGATCGCCGATGTGATAGATGTTCTCCGCCTTCAGGCAATTGGCAGAACGCACGGTCAGTTCGAGTTCGTCCACTGGCCGCAGCAATACCGGATCGACGGCACCCCCCGTCTGGATGCGCGTATCGCGCGCGGTTTCCTGCAGATCCACGAACGGCGCCAACTGGCTTTGCAGGATTCCCGCTGCCTGGCGCACCGCGTCGTCCGGTGCCACCGCGCCATTCGTTTCCAGTTCCAGGACGAGGCGATCCATGTCGGTCCGCTGCGCCAGCCGGGCGCTTTCCACCCGATAGGCGACCCGACGGATCGGGCTGAAGCTGGCATCGAGCATCAACCGCCCGATGGTCGTCTCTTCCATGTCGGCCTGCCGGCGCATCACCACCGGCTCATACCCGCGACCGCTGCGCAGACGCAGCGACATCGCCAGCTCCACGTTCTTGGTGATGGTCGCGATCACGTGGTCCGGGTTCACCACTTCGACGTCATGATCCAGCTTGATGTCGCCGGCGGTCACGACACAGGGACCTTTCTTGCGCAGCGACAGCACCGCTTCCTCGCGGGCGTGCATGCGCAGCGCCACTCCCTTCAGGTTCAGCAGGATGTCGACCACGTCCTCCTGCACGCCCTCGATGGTCGAGTACTCGTGCAGGACACCCTCGATTTCGGCCTCGACAATCGCTGCCCCGGTGATCGAGGAGAGCAGCACGCGACGCAGGGCGTTGCCCAGGGTGTGCCCGAAACCACGCTCAAGAGGCTCCAAGACCACCTTTGCCTTGTTGCGGTTCTCGGCTTCGACTTCGATGTGCTGCTTGTTAACCAGTTCGTTCGCTTGCATGTCCTCTCCTGCCGGCAGGGTTTACTTGGAGTACAACTCCACAACCAGCGATTCGTTGATATCGGCCGGAAGATCGGAACGATCCGGGAAGGCCTTGAACACGCCCTCGAACTTGCTGCCCTCGACCTCGAGCCAGGACGGCAGACCCGCCTGCTCGGCCAGTGTCATCGCGTCCCGGATCCGGACCTGCTGCCGGGCCTTTTCGCGGACCGAGATCACGTCCGCCGGGGAGACCTGGTAGGAGGGAATGTTCACCGCGCGCCCGTTGACCAGGATGGCCCGATGCGAGACCAGCTGCCGGGCCTCGGCACGCGTACCGCCAAAGCCCATGCGGTAGACCACGTTGTCCAGGCGGCCCTCGAGCAGACGCAGAAGGTTCTCACCGGTGGATCCCTTCAGGCGAGAGGCTTCCTTGTAATAGTTGCGAAACTGCTTTTCCAGCACCCCATAGGTGCGACGCAGTTTCTGCTTCTCGCGCAGCTGAACACCATAATCGGACAGGCGGGTCCGCCGGTCACCATGCTGCCCCGGTGCCTTGTCCAGCTTGCACTTGGTCTCAAGGGCGCGGGCACGGCTCTTCAGGCCCAGATCGGCACCTTCCCGCCGGCTCAGTTTGCATGTCGGTCCAATGTAACGGGCCATAGATAAAACTCCGAATTCAGTTTAGACGCGCCGCTTCTTGGGCGGACGGCAGCCGTTGTGCGGAATGGGGGTGATGTCGCTGATGTTGGTGATCTTGAACCCAACGTTGTTCAGCGCGCGCACGGCGGACTCGCGCCCGGGGCCTGGGCCCTTCACCAGAACCTCGAGGTTCTTCACCCCGTGCTCCTGGGCTGCGGATCCAGCCTTCTCGGCGGCAACCTGGGCCGCGAACGGAGTGGACTTGCGCGAGCCCCGGAAACCGGAACCCCCGGAGGTCGCCCAGCTCAGCGTGTTGCCCTGGCGGTCGGTGATGGTGATGATCGTGTTGTTGAAGGAGGCAAAGATATGCGCCACCCCTTCGGCCACGTTCTTGCGGACCTTTTTCTTGGTCTTGGATTGCGGTTGTGCCATTGACTAGATCCCAGAAAGATTACTTGCGAATCGGGCGACGGGGTCCCTTGCGGGTACGCGCATTGGTGCGGGTCCGCTGGCCGCGCAGCGGCAGACCACGGCGGTGCCGCAGACCCCGGTAGCAACCCAGGTCCATCAGCCGCTTGATGTTCATGCTGACCTCGCGCCGCAAGTCGCCCTCGACAGGAACCCGGCCAACCTCCGCGCGCAGGCTCTCGACTTCGGCATCGGTCAGGTCGCGCACCTTGATGTCCTCGCGGACACCCGCGGCATCGCAGATCTGCCGGGCGCGGGTCCTACCGATGCCGTAGATCGCCGTGAGGGCGATTACGGTGTGCTTCTGGTCTGGAATATTGATACCAGCGACGCGAGCCATCCAACCTCTCCATCAAATTCGGCAAAGCCGATTATTGTAGCCAAAGACAACCATGTACTCAAGTACCTGCTCAGCCCTGACGCTGCTTGTGGCGCGGGTCGCTACAGATCACACGAACCACGCCATGACGCCGGATCAGCTTGCAGTTGCGGCAGATCGGCTTCACTGATGCTCTTACCTTCATTTCTTCGTTCTCCAAAAACCTAGCGGATGTTGCTGCCGCCAAAACCCTTGAGATTCGCCTTGCGCATCAGACCCTCGTACTGGTGGGACATCAGATGCGCCTGTAGCTGCGCCATGAAGTCCATGGTCACGATGACGATGATCAGCAGCGAAGTCCCGCCGAAATAGAACGGCACGTTCCAATAAAGGATGAGGAACTCCGGCAGCAGACAGACGGCGGTGATGTATATCGCGCCCACCGCGGTGAGACGCGTCATGACGCCGTCGATGAAACGCTCGGTCTGCACGCCCGGCCGTATACCCGGCACGAATGCGCCCTGCTTCTTCAGGTTCTCCGCCGTCTCGCGCGAATTGAACACCAGCGCGGTGTAGAAGAAACAGAAGAAGATGATGGCCGCGGCATAGAAGGTCACGTACAGCGGTTGACCCGGCGCCAGTGTGGTCGAAATCTCCCGCAGCCAGCCCATACCCTCGGCCTGCCCGAACCACTGTCCCAGCGTGGCCGGGAACAGAATGATACTCGATGCAAAGATCGGGGGAATCACGCCCGCCATGTTCAGCTTCAACGGCAGGTGGCTGGACTGACCACCGATCACCTTGCGGCCGACCTGACGCTTCGCATAATTGATCGTGATGCGTCGCTGCCCGCGCTCGACGAAGACCACGAAGGCCGTCACCGCCAGGGCCAGCACCAAGAGAATGACGACGAAGGCTGCCGCGAGTTCACCGGTGCGCGCGAGTTCCAGCGTACCGCCGATCGCCGCCGGCAATCCGGCCACGATCCCGGCGAAGATGATGATCGAGATGCCGTTGCCGATGCCGCGCTCGGTAATCTGCTCACCCAGCCACACGAGGAACATCGTCCCGGTCACCAGCGACACCACGACGGTGGGGATGAAGATGTGCGAGGGCGTCAATGCCATCGGCATGCCCTGGATGGTCTGGCCGCTCAGCGCGACCGAGATCCCGATGCTCTGGAACAGTGCCAGGGCGACCGTGCCATAGCGCGTATATTGCGTGATCCTGCGCCGCCCGGATTCCCCTTCCTTCTTCAGTTGCTGCAGGTGGGGAACGGTGGCGGCCAGCAACTGCATGATGATCGCCGAGGAGATGTAGGGCATGACGCCCAGGGCAAAGATCGAGAGCCGCTCCAGCGCCCCACCCGAGAACATGTTGAACATGTCGAGGATGGTGCCGCTGTGCTGGTCGAAAAAGCTCGCGACAGCAACGGGGTTGATTCCGGGAACCGGGATGAACGTACCGATGCGATAGACGACCAGGGCGCCCAACACAAACAGCAGGCGGTGACGGAGTTCCGAGAACCCGCTCAGTCCAGCGCCTCGTGCTGTTGCTCCGCGTGCCATCTCTACTCCTCTACGCGCCCGCCGGCGGCCTCAATGGCAGCGCGTGCGCCAGCGGTGACCCCGACGCCGCGGACGACACAGGACTTCTCGAGCGTGCCCGAGAGGAAAATCTTCGCACGCTCGGCATCGCCCGGGATCAGACCGGCACCCTTCAGCGATTGGACGGTGACGTCACCGTCGACCAGCGCGAGTTCGTGCAGTCGGACCTCGGCTGTCGCATGCTTCGCGCGTGACCGGAAACCGACCTTGGGCAGGCGACGCTGCAAGGGCATCTGACCGCCTTCGAACCCGACCTTGTGGTAGCCGCCAGACCGGGACTTCTGTCCCTTGTGGCCACGTCCGCCGGTCTTGCCGAGGCCCGAACCGATCCCGCGGCCCAGGCGCTTCGCCGAGGGGCGTGACCCGGGATTGGGCAACAATTCGTTCATTCGCATGATCAGGCCTCCTCGACCTTGAGCAGGTAGGCGACCTTGCGCACCATGCCCAGATTCTCCGGGGTGGCGTCAACCACCGCGGTGCTTTGCGTCCGGCGCAGACCCAGCCCGCGTACACAGGCCTTGTGGTTCGCCAGACGGCCCGCCGTAGAGCGGACCAGAGTGAGCTTGAGCTTGTTCATATTCAACTCTTGATGTCTTCGAGCGTCTTGCCACGCTTGGCGGCAACGAGTTCCGGGTTGTTCACCGCCAACAACCCGTTGATCGTGGCCTGCACCACGTTGATCGGGTTGCGTGAACCCACGCACTTGGCCAGTACATTGCGGACACCCGCCACCTCGAGCACGGCACGCATGGCGCCACCCGCGATGACCCCGGTCCCTTCGGAGGCGGGCTGCATATAGACGGAGGCGGCACCGTGGTAACCCTTGATCGCATAGTGCAGGGTTCCCTGATCGAGGCTCACGTTCGTCATGTTCTGGCGGGCCTGCTGCATCGCCTTCTGGATCGCCAGCGGGACCTCGCGCGCCTTGCCATAGCCATAACCGACCCGACCCTCACCGTCACCGACGACCGTCAATGCGGCGAACCGGAACTGCCGGCCGCCCTTGACCACCTTGGCCACCCGATTGACGCTGATCAGTTTTTCCTGCAGGCCATCCGTGGCTTCACTTTGTTCATGACGTGCCATTGCTGTCTCCGTTGAAATCGAGTCTGATCAGAACTGCAGGCCACCCTCACGGGCGGCGTCGGCCAGAGCCTGTACACGTCCGTGATAGCGGAACCCTGAGCGGTCAAACGCGACCTTTTCGATACCGGCTGCGCGGGCACGTTCGGCAATGAGCCTGCCCACCTGTGCGGCCGCCTCCGCGTTCCCCGTGTACTTGAGATCGGCACGAACGGCCGACTCCACCGTGGATGCGGCAGCCAGCACGGCGTCACCGCCGGGGCCGATGACCTGTGCATACATGTGCTTCGGCGTACGGTGGATGCACAGTCGATGCACACCCAGCTCCCGAATCTTGAAACGCGCGCGGCGCGCCCTTCTGAGTCTCGACTCTTTCTTATCCACGGATCTACCCTACTTCTTTTTGGCTTCTTTACGAAGAATGCGTTCGCCCTTGTATTTCACGCCCTTGCCCTTGTAGGGCTCCGGCGGGCGGAAGCTGCGAATATTAGCGGCGACCTGACCGACCTGCTGGCAATCGTGGCCCTTGACCACGATCTCTGTCTGCGTCGGCGTCTCGATCGTGATCCCCTCCGGCACCTCGAAGGCGATCGGGTGGGAGAAGCCCAGCGACAGGTTCAGCACCTTGCCCTGAGCCTGGGCACGATAACCGACCCCAACCAGTTCCAGGCCACGCTCGAAGCCTTGGCTCACACCATGCACGTGGTTGCCCAGCACGGACCGGATCGTCCCCGCCAGCGCGCTGTTCTCGGCGTTGGCCGCCGGCGCGACCGAGGCGACATTACCATCCACCGAGACCTCGACGGCCTCCGGACAACGCATGGTGATGGCACCCTTCGGGCCCTTCACGGTGATTTCCTGCCCACTGACCTGCAGGGAAACCCCTGCGGGCAGGTCGAGCGGTCTTTTTGCTACCCGAGACATGACTGTTTCCTCAGTAGATCTTGCAGAGCACTTCGCCGCCCTGCCCGGCGGCCCGTGCAGCGCGGTCGCTCATCAGCCCCTTGGGGGTGGAGATGACCGCTACGCCAAGGCCCGCGTTGATTTTCGGCAGTTCGTCCTTGCCGCGGTAGATCCGCAGGCCCGGCCGGCTGATACGTTCGATGTTCTCGATGACGCCACGCCCCTGGAAGTACTTCAGGGTCACACGCAGCGTCCTCGCCGCACCTTCGCCCTCGACCACGACGTCGCTGACGTAACCCTCGTCCGCGAACACGTTGAGGAGGGCCTCCTTGGTACGGCTGTAGGGCATGGCGACAGTCTTCTTCTGGGCTCGCTGGGCATTGCGCACGCGGGTCAGCAGGTCGGCAATCGGATCGGTCATCATGGTTCTTGTCTCCTTACCAACTTGCCTTGCGCAGGCCGGGGATCTCGCCGCGCATCGCGAACTCGCGCAGCTTGTTACGGCCGAGGCCGAATCGACGATAGTAGCCCTTCGGCCGCCCGGTGATGCCGCAACGGTTGCGCTTGCGGACCGGACTGGAATCACGAGGCAGCTTCTGCAGTGCCTGCATTGCCGCCATGCGCTCCTCACCCGGCAGGGAGTCGTCCAGGATCTTCGCCTTCAGCTCGACCCGGCGCGCAGCGAACTTTTCCACCAGCTTCGCGCGCTTGAGTTCGCGCATCATCATTGAAGTCTTTGCCATCTCTTGGGAACCTCGGGTTACTGCCTGAATGGGAAGCGGAACGCCTCAAGCAGCGCCTTGGCTTCCTCGTCACTTTTCGCGTTGGTGGTGATGGTGATATCCATCCCGCGCAGCTTGTCGATGCGATCGTAGTCAATCTCCGGGAAGATGATCTGCTCCTTCACCCCCAGGCTGTAGTTGCCACGACCGTCGAAGGACTTCGCGCTGAACCCGCGGAAATCCCGGATACGGGGGATCGCCACGTTGATCAACCGGTCCAGAAACTCGTACATCCGCACGCGACGCAGCGTCACCTTGCAGCCGATCGGATAGTCGTCACGGATCTTGAAGCCCGCGATGGACTTGCGGGCCTTGGTGACAACCGGCTTCTGGCCTGCGATCGCGGTCATGTCCGACAGTGCGTGCTCGATCACCTTCTTGTCGGCGACGGCATCGCCCAGCCCCATGTTGAGGGTCACCTTGGTGATGCGCGGGACCTCCATCACGTTGCCGTACTCGAATTTTTCCCTGAGGGCCGGAACGACCGACTCCAGGTACTGTGCTCTCAAACGTTCCATGGCTCTCTTTCCCGCCCTTATGCGTCGACGACTTCGCCGTTCGAGCGAAACACCCGAACCTTGCGACCGTCTTCGAGGGTCTTGAAGGAAACCCGGTCACCCTTCGCGGAGGCCGGGTTGAATAACATGACGTTGGAAACATCGATCGGCATCTCTTTTTCGATGATGCCACCGGTCCGACCCATGTTGGGGTTCGGCTTCTGATGCTTCTTCACCATGTTGATGTTCTGGACCAGGACACGCTTGTCCGTGAACGTGCGCAGCACGGTCCCACGACGCCCCTTGTCCTTGCCCGTGATGACCACGACGTCATCGCCCTTGCGAATCTTCTTCATTGCCTGCCTCACAAGACTTCGGGTGCGAGCGAGATGATTTTCATGAACTTCTCGCCGCGCAGTTCACGGGTCACTGGCCCAAAGATACGGGTGCCGATCGGCTGCAACTGGTTGTTCAGCAGCACGGCCGCGTTGCGATCGAAACGGATCACCGACCCGTCGGGACGGCGCACACCGGCCGCGGTACGCACGACCACCGCGTTGTATACGTCGCCCTTCTTGACCTTGCCGCGCGGGATCGCGTCCTTGACGCTGACCTTGATCACGTCACCCACGCGCGCATAACGGCGATGCGAGCCACCCAGCACCTTGATGCACTGCACCCGGCGGGCGCCGCTGTTATCGGCGGCCTCGAGAACGGTCTGCATTTGAATCATGACTTACTCTCCAACGAATGAGGCGCAGGGTCAGGCCGTGGCGCGGCTGACCACTTCGACCAGGGCAAAGCGCTTGAGCCTGGACAGCGGCCGGCACTCCTGCACACGAACCGTGTCACCGATACGGGACTCGTTGCCCTCGTCGTGGACGTACAGCCGGGTGCTGCGACGGATGAACTTGCCGTACAGCGGGTGACGCACCTTGCGCTCCACCAGCACCGTCCGGGTCTTGTCGGTCTTGTCACTCACCACGCGCCCGATGATCGACCGTTGAGTCTTCGCCACTTCGTCGTTCATATTCTTATCCTGCCAACTTGCGTTCGTTGATGAGCGTCTTGATCTGCGCGATCTCACGCCGGACCTTCTTCACACGGTCGGGACGGGCCAGTTGGCCCACGGCCTTCTGCATGCGCAGGGCAAACTGTTCCTGATACAGGCCGTCCATCTCGGTGGCCAGTTCCGCGTCGGTCTTTTTCTGCAGCTCGGCGAATTTCATTACATCACCTGCCTACGGGCGAACGTGGTCTTGATCGGAAGCTTGGCAGCGGCCAGGCGGAAGGCCTCACGAGCGAGCTCTTCGCTCACGCCCTCCATTTCGTACAGGACGCGCCCGGGCTGGATCTTGCACACCCAGTACTCGACGTTGCCCTTGCCCTTGCCCATACGCACCTCGAGGGGCTTCTTGGACACCGGCACGTCCGGGAACACGCGGATCCAGATCTTGCCGCCGCGCTTGATGTGGCGAACCATCGCACGCCTTGCGGCCTCGATCTGGCGCGCGGTGATACGACCGCGGTCCACGGCCTGAAGGCCGTATTCCCCGAAGCTCACCTTGGCGCCGACCGTGGCCAGGCCGCGGTTCTTGCCCTTGAACTGCTTTCGAAACTTGGTTCTTTTTGGCTGCAGCATGTCAAATTCCTGTTGGCGCGGGCCTAGTTGGCGCTGGCGGGCTTGGCCTCGGACGAGGACCCGTCGAGGCCGAAGACCTCGCCCTTGAAGATCCAGACCTTGATGCCGATCACGCCGTAGGTCGTCTTGGCCTCGGCAAAGCCGTAGTCGATATCGGCGCGCAGGGTATGCAGCGGCACTCGACCTTCCCGGTACCACTCGGAGCGCGCGATTTCCGCGCCGTTAAGGCGTCCGGCGACGTGCACCTTCACGCCCAGAGCGCCTAGGCGCAAGGCATTCCCCACTGCCCGCTTCATCGCGCGGCGGAACATGATACGGCGTTCCAGCTGCTGCGCAATCCCCTCCGCCACCAGCTGGGCATCGATCTCGGGCTTGCGGATTTCTTCGATGTTGATCTTGACGTTGTTCACCTCGAGCCCGCCTTGCTTAGCGACCTCGCGACGCAGGGCCTCGATATCCTCGCCCTTCTTGCCGATCACGATCCCCGGGCGAGCCGTATGGATGGTGATGTGCGCCGCACGCGAGGGACGCTCGATCTGGATACGGCTGACCGACGCATGCGCCAGGCGCTTGCGCAGAAAGGAGCGCAACTCCAGGTCACTGTTCAGCGTACGCCCGAAGGCGTCGCCGTCTTCGTACCAAACGGCGGACCAGGGACGGGAGATGCCAAGGCGGATGCCTGTCGGATGTACCTTCTGACCCATGGCTATTTCGCCCCCATTTCACTGACGCCAATCAAGATATGGCTCGTTCGCTTCAAGATGCGGTTGCCCCGGCCCTTGGCCCGCGCGTGCATCCGCTTGAGGGTCGGACCCTGGTCGACCTGAACGCGGCTGACCCGCAGTTCGTCGACATCCGCCCCGTCGTTGTTCTCGGCGTTGGCAATCGCGGACTCCAGAACCTTCTTCATCATCGCAGCCGCCTTCTTGGGACTGAATGCGAGTTCGTTCAGGGCCTGCTCTACCTTCATGCCGCGGACCTGGTCCGCCACCAGACGCGCCTTCTGGGGCGAGATCCGGGCATAACGCAGCTTCGCGATGGTTTCTTCCGTTTTCATCACTGTTCCTTAACGCGACTTCTTGTTGGCCACGTGACCCCGGAAGGTCCGTGTCGCGGCAAATTCGCCGAGCTTGTGGCCGACCATGTTCTCGGTCACCAGAACGGGCACGTGCTGTCGCCCGTTGTGGACCGCCATCGTCAGTCCCACCATCTGCGGGATGATCATGGACCGGCGCGACCAGGTCTTGATCGGACGGCGGTCGTTCTTTTCCACGGCGACGTCCACCTTCTTCAACAGGTGATGATCGACGAATGGGCCCTTCTTCAATGAACGCGGCATGCTCGAACTCCGTTACTTCTTCCGCCGACGCACGATCATGCCGTCGGTACGCTTGTTGTTTCGGGTCTTGTAACCCTTGGTCGGAACGCCCCACGGAGTCACCGGGTGACGCCCGAAGTTGCGGCCCTCGCCACC
>Ga0209498_1000146_pt1 | contig 40571 bp, 36 predicted proteins | sample WalLakDeSediment_FD_184131 | JGI IMG/M metagenome (GOLD analysis project Ga0209498, IMG submission 184131) | Lake sediment microbial communities from Walker lake, Nevada to study Microbial Dark Matter (Phase II) - Walker Lake 11/02/13 Deep... | ecosystem: Environmental > Aquatic > Freshwater >... | reverse complement strand
GAGGAACGGTTAGCCGAGGGCTCGGATTGGAGCCGTCGGCAGTGGGCGGAGGTGCGCCTCGCGCAGCGCTTCGGGCGGCGCGTGCCGGCCGAGGTCAACCAGGCGATTTCGCGCGCCACCGCGGAGGCCAACCGCTACATCGCCGAGTACAACGTCTGGATGCATCACCTCGTCGATGATGACGGCCGGAGGCTGTTCCCGCCGGGGATGCGGCTGTTGTCGCACTGGAACCTGCGTGACGAGATCAAGGCCAGCTACGGCCTGGACGACGCGGAACTGGGGGTGGCCCGGCAGCGGATGATTCAGCGGGTGATGGAGCACATCGTCGAGCAGACCATTCCTGCGATCGTGATCAACAACCCCGAGGTTGATTGGCGCCCGTTCGCCAACACCTTGACGCCGGCTGCGGTAGACAGGGACGGCAAGCCGATCAATGCACCCCTGGTCGCGCCGGATGCTGCGGCCGAGCCCGATGAGCGTTACCGGGTGCTGCTCGAAACCTGGCGCGCGGCGCGCCTCGCGGACCCTTACTCGCCGGCGGCGCCGACCCTCATCGCGCGACGTTTCGACGAGAATCGCGAGATTCCGGAGGCCCGCGTCGAGGCGATGTTCAGGGAGATCCTGTCATCGCCGCTGGTGCCGCGCGTGGCACAGCTCATCGAGACCCGGCTCGGGCGCCCGCTGGAGCCCTTCGACCTCTGGTACGCGGGGTTCCGGCCCGGCAGCCGTTACACCGAGGCGGAGCTCGACGCGATCGTCGCCGAGCGCTACCCGACGGCCGCGGCATTCGACGCAGACCTGCCGAACCTGCTCGTCAAGCTCGGCTATGACCGGGACCGTGCGGAGTATCTCGCGGCCAACATCGTGGTCGAGGCGGCGCGCGGCTCGGGCCATGCGTGGGGCGCGGGTATGCGCTCGGAAAAGACCCACCTGCGTACCCGGGTCGAGCCGACCGGGATGAACTACAAGGGCTACAACATTGCGATCCACGAGCTGGGGCACAACGTCGAGCAGACTTTTTCGCTTAACGACATCGACCACACTCTTCTGGAGGGCGTCCCCAACACTGCCTTCACGGAGGCGATCGCCTTCGTGTTCCAGGCGCGGGACCTGGAGTTGCTGGGTCTGGCGCAACCGGATCCCCGCAATGTAGCGCTCAAGACGCTGGACGACTTCTGGTCGACGTTCGAGATGGCCGGCGTGTCGCTGGTGGACATGGGCGTCTGGCACTGGATGTATGCGAATCCAGGGGCGACGCCGGCGGAACTCAGGGCGGCGACGTTGCAGATCGCCCGGGACGTGTGGAATCGCTATTTCGCGGGGGTATTCGGCACGCGCGACGTCGTGCTGCTCGGGATCTATTCGCACATGATCCAGTCCAGCCTGTACCTGCCGGACTACCCGCTCGGTTTCCTCATCGCCAACCAGATCGAGGAGCAGGTGCGCAGGACCGGTGACGTGGCCGCGGAGGTCGAACGCATGTCCAGGATTGGCAACGTCACCCCCGATCTCTGGATGATCGAGGCCACCGGTGCGCCGGTCAGCGCCGCGCCATTGCTGAAAGCGGTGGCCCGTGCGCTGGATGAGCTCGAGTGATTCACCAAGGCGATAAAGGGATGGAAGCCATGGAGCGCATGTCCGACCGCCCGACGGAGCCCGCGTTCGTGTTCGCCGACGGCCGCCCGCCGGCATCTGCCGTCGCGGAGCGCGTCAATCCGCGCTACCTGGCGGAAGAAGCTGCGCTGGTGAGGGAACTCGCCGGGATCGCAAGAGTGGATGTGGAGGAGACGGCGCGGATTCGCGATACCGCGATCCGCCTGGTCGAGTCGGTGCGCAAGAACCGCCGCCGCGTCAGCGGGCTGGACGCCTTCCTGCAGCAGTACGACCTGTCGAGCCAGGAAGGCGTGGTGCTGATGTGTCTCGCGGAGGCCCTGCTGCGCGTACCCGACAAGGAAACCGCCGACCGCCTCATTTCGGACAAGCTGTCCTCGGCGGACTGGCGCAGCCATCTCGGCACCAGCGACTCGACCTTCGTCAATGCCTCGACGTGGGGGCTGATGCTGACGGGCAGGATCATCCGGCCCGCGAACCGCGACGTCGAGCAGCCGGCGAAGTTCATGCAGCGCCTGGTCAGCAGAATGGGAGAGCCGGTGGTGCGCGGCGCCATGCGCCAGGCGATGCGTATCATGGGACACCAGTTCGTGATGGGTCGGACCATCGGCGACGCGCTGAAGCGCGCCTCGGCCGGTGAGGGCGCGGCTTACCGTTATTCCTTCGATATGCTGGGTGAGGCCGCGTTGACGGCCGCGGACAGCCAGCGCTATCTCGACGCGTACCACGCCGGCATCCGCGCCATTGCGGCCGCCGACCGTAAGCCCGATTCCATTTTTGCCGCCGACAGCATTTCCGTGAAGCTGTCCGCCCTGTTTCCGCGCTACGAGTACGCCAAGCGCGAGCGCGTACTGCAAGAGCTCACGCCGCGCATCGTCGAGCTCGCCGTGGCGGCCCGCAAGGCGGGTGTCGGCCTGACGGTCGATGCCGAGGAGGCCGACCGGCTGCAACTCTCACTGGAGCTGTTCGAGCAGGTATTCCGCCACGAGGCGCTCGCGGCCTGGGACGGCCTCGGGCTGGCGGTGCAGTCGTACCTGCGGCGGGGCCTCGATGCCTGCCGCTGGATTGTCGGGCTGGCCGAATCCACCGGTCGTTGCATCCCGGTGCGCCTCGTGAAGGGCGCCTACTGGGATGCGGAGATCAAGCGCGCCCAGGAGAACGGGCTGGCGAGCTACCCGGTGTTCACCCGCAAGGTCAACAGCGACGTGTCGTTCCTCGCTTGCGCGCGCGAGCTGCTCGCGGCGCGCGGCCGGGTTTATCCCCAGTTTGCCACCCACAATGCGCACAGTGTGGCCAGCATCGTGCATTTCGCGGGTGACAACCGCCAGTTCGAATTCCAGAGGCTCCACGGGATGGGCGAAGAGCTGTACGCCGAGGTCATCGGCGAGCAGCAATTCAATCTGCCTTGTCGCGTGTATGCGCCCGTCGGCAACCACGAGGACTTGCTTCCCTACCTGGTGCGCAGGCTGCTGGAGAACGGCTCCAACACCTCGTTCGTGAACCGCATTGTCGACGAGGAAGCGCCGGTCGACGAGATCGTGAGGGATCCGGTAGCGCTGGTCGACGCATTGGAATCGGTGCCGCATCCGAGGATTCCGCCGCCGATTGACCTGTTCGGGCCTGGCAGGCGCAACTCGCGCGGCGTGAACCTCGCGGACCCCGGCGAGCTCGGACCGCTTGCGCATGGCATGCAGGCGGCGCTGACGAGCCGGCAGCACGCCGTTCCGGTGATCGGCGGGCGGCAGGAAAGCGGCGAGGCGCACCCGGTGCGGGCGCCTGCCGATCAGCGCCTGGTGATCGGCGAGGCCGAGTGGGCTTCTCCTGAGCAGGCGCTGCACGCTCTCGAGATCGCGGCGGCGGCACAGCCGCGCTGGGATGCGGCGGGCGCCAAGGCTCGCGCCGCATTGCTCGAGCGCACCGCGGACCTCTTCGAGGAGCACGAGGCCGAGTTGCTCGCGCTTTGCATCCGCGAGGGTGGCCGCACCCTGCCGGATTCGATCTCGGAGCTTCGGGAGGCCGTTGATTTTCTCCGTTACTACGCCGCACAGGCGCGCGAAGAGTTTGCCGCGCCGCTGCGCCTGCCGGGACCGACTGGCGAAAGCAACGACCTCTCCTGGCACGGCCGGGGCGTGTTCCTGTGCATCAGTCCGTGGAACTTCCCGCTGGCGATATTCGCGGGCCAGGTGGCGGCTGCGCTGGTCACGGGCAACACCGTTATCGCCAAGCCCGCGGAACAGACGCCGCTGGTAGCGGCCGCTGCGGTGCGGCTGTTTCATGCGGCCGGGGTGCCGGGCGAAGTGCTGCACTTCCTGCCGGGCAGCGGCCCGGCGCTCGGTGCTGCACTGCTGCCCGACGAGCGTGTGGCGGGCGTGGCGTTCACGGGTTCAACCGAGGTGGCGCGCGTCATCAACCGCACGCTCGCGGCGCGCGACAGCGCCATCGCCACGCTGATCGCCGAAACCGGTGGACAGAATGCCATGCTCGTCGACAGCTCGGCGCTGCCCGAGCAAGTGGTGCTGGATTCCGTCAAATCAGCGTTTAACAGCGCCGGCCAGCGCTGCTCGGCGCTACGCGTGCTGTTCCTGCAAGAAGACATTGCCGACCGGACGCTGCGCCTGTTGAAGGGCTACATGAATGAACTGGTGGTCGGTGATCCGGCGCTGCTGGCGACCGACGTCGGCCCGGTGATCGATCGCGACGCGCTGGAGGCGCTGCAGGCGCATGTGGCGAACATGGAGGAGCAGGGCCGCGTCATCGCGCGCTGCCACTTGCCCGCAACGACTGCGCACGGCACTTTCATCGCACCGACAGTGGTGCGCCTGGACAGTATCGGCCAACTCGAGCGCGAGGTGTTCGGGCCGATCCTGCACGTCGTCCGTTATGCGGCGCAGGACCTCGACCGTGTCATCAACGAGATCAACGCGACCGGCTACGCATTGACCCTGGGCGTACATAGCCGAATAGATGCACGCGCCCGCGAGATATTTGCCAAGGCCAGGGCCGGCAACGTGTATATCAACCGCAACATGGTGGGTGCGGTGGTGGGCGTGCAGCCCTTCGGGGGTTCCGGCCTTTCCGGCACCGGGCCCAAGGCGGGCGGGCCGGGTTACCTGCATCGCTTCATGACCGAACGCACGCTGACGGTTAACACCTCGGCGGTGGGCGGCAATGCCGGCCTGCTGTCGCTGGCAGACGACTAGGGCGGCGCGCGAGTGGCCATCAGCATCTTCGACCTGATCAAAATCGGCGTGGGTCCGTCCAGCTCCCACACCATGGGTCCCATGCTGGCGGCGCGCAGGTTCCTGCTCGACATGCACGAGGCCGGCGTGTTCGAGCGCATCGAGCGGGTAGGGGTGCAGTTGTATGGCTCCCTGGCGCTGACCGGGAAGGGACATTGCACCGACCGCGCGATCCTGCTCGGGTTGGAAGGCGAGGTGCCGCAGACGCTGCAGCCGCTCGGCGTCGAGGCGCGCCTGGAGAGAATTCGCGGCACCGGCCGACTCCGGCTGCTGGGGGAGCGGGAGATCGGCTTTGACGAGCCCATGGACCTGTTGTTCCACCGGGAGCAGGTCCTGCCGCGGCATCCCAACGGCATGCGCTTTACGGCGCTGGACGCCGCGGGCGAGACGCTGGCGAGTGAGAGCTACTACTCGATCGGTGGCGGGTTCATTGTGCGCGGCGATGAACCGGAAGCCGAGGTCGGTCCGGTGGTCACAGTGCCGTTTCCCTTTGAAAATGCCGCAGAGCTGCTTGAGCAGTGCCGCCGCCACGAGCTGCGCATCGACCAGCTCGTAATGGCGAACGAGGCGGCGTGGCGCACCGCGGATGAGACCCGGGAGCGACTGCTGGAGCTCTGGCAGGTCATGAAGGAATGCGTGCGGCATGGCTTCGAGGCCGAGGGCGTGCTGCCCGGCGTCTTGAAAGTCCCGCGTCGCGCGCCGCGCATGTACCGCGAGCTGTGCGGCGAGGGTGCCGCCGGGGATTTCATGGACTGGGTCAACGCCTACGCGCTGGCGGTGAACGAGGTCAACGCCGCTGGTGGGCGCATCGTCACGGCCCCGACCAACGGCGCGGCCGGCATCATTCCGGCCGTATTGCATTACTACCGGAGATTCGTCAGTGGCTCTGACGAGCAAGGCGTGTTGCGGTTCCTGCTGACGGCGGGCGCCATCGCGATCCTATACAAGAAGAACGCCTCAATCTCGGGTGCGGAAATGGGCTGCCAGGGCGAGGTCGGGGTGGCGTGCTCGATGGCGGCCGGCGGCCTGGTGGCCGCGATGGGCGGGAGCAACGCCCAGGTCGAGAATGCCGCGGAGATCGGCATGGAGCACAACCTCGGGCTGACCTGTGATCCGATCGCCGGGCTGGTGCAGATTCCCTGCATCGAGCGTAATGCGATGGGGGCGGTCAAGGCGGTCAACGCGGCTCGCATGGCATTTCGCGGCGACGGCACGCACAAGGTCACACTTGACCAGGTGATCGCCACCATGCGCCAGACAGGGCTCGACATGTCGACCAGCTACAAGGAAACCTCTCGGGGAGGCCTCGCGGTCAACGTTCCCGAGTGCTGAGCAGGGGCTTACCCCAGGCGCCGTCGAAGAACAGTTCGCCGAACGGCTGGCGCTCGCGTGGCGCCGCCTCGGCTGCCTGGTGCTTGTCGGAGAGCCCGTCGGGGTCGCCCGGATGGCCTACCGCGATCATCGCCATGGGCGTGAACTGCCCAGGTACCTCGAAGGCGCCGGCCAGCCGGGCGCCGTCAAAGCCGCCCATCTGGTGCACGACCAGGCCAAGTGCGGCCCCTTGCAGGCAGAGATTCTCCGATGCGGCCCCGGTGTCATGCTGCCCCCAGCGATTGGGCTTGCCGTTGCGGAACTGGCTGTCAGCGAAGGAGGCGAGCAGTACCGGTGCATTCTTGACCCAGTACTGGTTGCCGGGGCTCAGGCATTCCCAGGCGCGTTGCCAGCCTGCGGGGTTGTCGAAACGGTCCCAGGCCAGGTAGCGCCACGGTTCGTCGCCACTGCACGACGGCGCCCAGCGGGCCGCCTCCAGCAGCACCACGACGTGATCATGCGCGACCCGACGCAGCGGATCGATGGCGCGCGGACTCCAGCGACGCGCAAGCAGTTCATTGATCGGCTGGGCGGTACGGGCAAGCTTGGTGTCAGGCACGGCTTTTGTCTCCCGGGGCTGAGAACTATTGACCAGCATTCTACGGGGGTACGCGCCCTTCAGGCAGGGCGGTCGGCGGAATTGACGTAACCCTGGCGCGCCGGTACATTGCTGCAATGCACAAGACAATCCCCCAGCCCCAGACCGATTCCGCCGGAAAGCGGCGGCAGTCGGCTGGCGAGGAAGTGGCCAACAGCTTGAGCCACGGCGCCGGCTTCGTGGCGGCGGTGATCGGCACACCCTTCCTGCTGGCGGAGGTTGCGCGTGTCGGGAGCGTTGCTGACGTGGTCGGAGCCACGGTTTTCATCCTTACCGTGATGCTGGCCTACCTGGCTTCGACGCTGTACCACGCGGTGCCCTGGCAGCGCGTCAAGAGCGTGTTGCGCGCGATCGATCACGGTTCCATCTTCCTGCTCATCGCCGGCACTTACACGCCCTTCACGCTCGGTGTGCTGCGAGGCGGCTGGGGATGGACGCTGTTCGGCCTGGTGTGGACTCTCGCCCTTGCAGGCGTGGTGATGAAGTCGCTTGGGGGAGTGCGCCTGCACAAGCTTTCCATGGCGATCTATCTCGGCATGGGCTGGTTGATCGTGATCGCCATCGTGCCGCTGGTGGAGCGGATGCCCCCGGCCGGCCTGGCCTGGCTGGTAGCGGGCGGCCTTGCCTACACCGGCGGCGTCGCCTTTTACGCGCTGGACCGCTATCGCTACTGCCATTTCATATGGCACCTGTTCGTGATCGCGGGCACCGCCTGCCACTTCATGGCCGTGATGGGCTACGCCGCCCCGCGCTGAGCGCCGCGACCAGCCGCCGGGCCCTTCACTGCGGCATGCCCTGTCGGTATCTCTCCGGATTACTGCGGAGGCGCTCAAGTCCTAAGCTGACCGGAGTGCATAGCCACGGACAGGGCGGGGGCGAGGCGCGCATGCCTGAGCTCAATCCAGCCAAGGAAGGAATCGCATACTTCCGCGGCTTCAAGTCTCGATTCCGGGTCGTCGGCCACGGACGTACCCACCCTCCTTTGCTGTGCATACACGGCGGACCCGGCTACGGCTTCGATTACCTCAAGCCCCTCGAGGAAATGATGTCCACGGGGCGGCAGGTCGTTTTCTACGACCAGCTCGGTTGCGGCGGATCGGATCGTCCCGGCGACGGCGTGGACTGGTCGATGGACTTGTTCCTCGACGAACTCGAGGCGGTGCGCGCGGCGGCCGGGCTGGAGCACGTGCACCTGCTCGGCCACGGTTGGGGCGGCATGCTGGCCCTGGAACATGCGCTGCGTGGGGCGCCCGGGATCGAAAGCCTCATCCTTTCGAGCGCCGTCGCGAGCGTTCCCCATTGGCGAGCGGAACTCGCCCAACTGCTCGAGGCCTTGCCAGAGGAAATTCGGGCACCGCTGAGGAAGCACGCGGCAGAGGGCACCACTGCGAGCCTCGCATGCTGCTGCACTGTGGACGCTGTTCTGCGCCGGCATTTCTGCCGCATGACGCCATGGCCTGACTGCCTGGAACGAAGTCATGCCTATGCTCGCGCGCATCCCGAAGCTCGCCGTGCCCTGTTCGGTCCGAGTGAGGTGGAACCGGCCGGTCGGCTGGCGGAGTGGGATATCACAGCGCGCCTCGGCGAAATCAGCTGCCCGACGCAGGTGGTGTCCGGGCGCCACGATTTCGTCACGCCGCCCATGGCGGCGACGATCTACCGGGATGTTCCCGCCTCCGAGTGGGTGGTCTTCGAGCACAGCGCGCACGTTCCGCACCTCGAGGAAGCGCAGCGCTACCTCGAGGTGCTCGACGGCTTTCTCGGCAAGGTGGAAAGCGCCATGGAGCGGCGCGCCTGAGCGCGGCTCAGTCGGGCTGCTTCTTGGGATAGTCGAACCAGGCAATGCGAGCATCGCCGGGTTGTACGCGCCCCCAGGAATCTGTGTCGAACTCGACGCACAACATGCCTGACGTCGGCATGTTGTCGATACGTCCGCCCCCGAACATGTTGGCGAGTTCGGTCATGCCCGGGTTGTGGCCGACGATCATGAGTGTGCGCACGCCGTCAGGCGCACGGCGCGCGCAGTCCATCATCATCTCCGGTGAGGCGTGGTACAGGCGCGCCTCCTCGAGGATACGATCCTCGCGATAACCGAGCTCCCGAGCGACTGCGCGCGCGGTGCTGATGGCGCGTGTGGCAGTGCTGGAAACGATGAGGTCAGGCCGGCGGGCGCGGCGGGACAGCCGGCGGCCCATCTCCGGTACGTCGCGCAGGCCGCGGGGCGCAAGCGGACGGTGGAAGTCGTCGAGCCGGGGATCGTCCCAGCCGGACTTGCCGTGCCGCAGCAGGATCAGGCTCAGCATGGCGTCAGTCCGGCAACTCGATCTCGACGCGCCCGTTGCTGATACGCACCGGGAAAGTCTGCACAGCAGCGTAGGCCGGCGGCGTCAGGGCGCGCCCGGTGCGCAGGCAGAATCGTGCGCCATGGCGCGGGCAGACCACCTGGTCACCGACGATGGGCCCGCCGGCCAGCTCAGCGCCGTCATGGGTGCAGACATCCTCGATCGCGTAGAGCGTGCCGTCCACGTTGAATACCGCCGCCGTGAGGTCGTCGGTCTCGAGCAGCGCAAAGCGGCCCGGCTCGATATCGCCCTCCGCCGTTACGTCGTGCCATCTGCCCATCAAAACATCCCCGTCTGCAGTCGTGCCGCTTCCGACATCATGTCGCGATTCCACGGCGGATCAAAGGTGAGTTCCACGCGTGCCTCGCGAATGGTCGGAATGATTTCCAGCTTGCCCTTGACGTCCATGACCAGCACATCACCCATGCCGCAGCCGGGCGCGGTCAGAGTCATCATGACCTCGACGTCGCGTGCGCCATCCGCCGCAGGCTTCAACTTGCACTGGTAGATCAGGCCCAGGTCCACGACGTTGATCGGGATCTCCGGGTCGAAGCAGGTGCGTAGCTGCTCCCACACCAGGTCTTCGACGTCCTCGTCGCCTGCGTCGGGCGCCAGCTCGGGCGGGAGCACCGGGTCCTTGCCCAGTGCATCGGCGTCCTCGCCGGCGATGCGGAACAGGTTGCCGTCGAGATAGACCGTGAAGCTGCCGCCCAGGGCTTGCGTGATCAGCCCGCGCGCGCCCTTGCGGAGTATGACCTGGTCCCCGGCGGGCACGATGATTGCCGTGCAGTCGCGCGCGAGGGTAACGGGTTCGCTGTCTTGTCCGTACATGACTGCCTTCTATTCGGTACTGACGGTGCCGCCCTCGAGGAGGGCGGCGTGCACGGTGTGCCAGCAAAGGCTGGCGCACTTGACCCGGCTGGGATACTCACGGACGCCCGCGAGTGCCGCGAGCTTGCCGATGGCGGCGACGTCGGCCCGCTCGCCCCCGGTGAGCATCCCATGGATACGCTCGAACATGGCCTCCGCCTCGGGGCGCGACCGCCCGCGGAGCGCTTCAGTCATCAGCGACGCCGAGGCCACGGAAATGGCGCAGCCCGAGCCCTCGAAGGACACGTCTTCGATGCGGTCCTCGGCGTCCACCTTAAGGTAGACCTGCAGCTTGTCGCCGCACAGGGGATTAAGGCCTTCCGCATGGCGACAAGGTGGCGGAATCTTGCGGAAGTTCCGCGGGTTGCGGTTGTGATCGATGATCACGTCACGATACAGGTCGGCGAGATCCATCAGGCAAACACCTCGCGAGCCTGCAACAGCGCCGCAGCCAGCCGATCGATCTCGGCCTTCGTATTGTAAAAAGCGAACGACGCCCGTGCGGTGGCCGGCACGCCGTAGAACTCCATTACCGGCATGGCGCAGTGGTGGCCGGTACGGATCGCGACACCGGCATGATCGACGATCGTGCCGATGTCATGCGGGTGAACGCCGTCCAGCGAGAACGAGATCACCGCAGCCTTATGGGGAGCGGTCCCGATGATCCTGAGGCCCTCGATGTCCTCGAGGACGGCGGTGCCGTACTCCAGCAGTTCCTGCTCCCAGGCCGCGGCGCGTTCGAAGTCGAGATGCTCGAGATAGTCGATTGCCGCGCCAAGGCCGACCGCGCCGGCGATGTGCGGCGTGCCGGCTTCGAATTTCCAGGGCAGGCTGTTGTACGTGGTCTTCTCGAAGGAGACCGAAAGGATCATGTCGCCGCCGCCTTGCCAGGGCGGCATGGCGTTGAGCAGTGCCTCGCGGCCCCAGAGCACGCCGATCCCGGTCGGGGCAAACAACTTGTGCGCGGAGAACGCGTAGAAGTCGCAGCCCAGCGCCTGAATATCGACGCGCATGTGCGGTACACCCTGGGCGCCGTCGATGAGCACCAGTGCGCCCACCGATTTCGCCAGCGCGACCAGATCGGCCACGGGGTGAATCGTGCCCAGGGCATTGGAGACGTGGCCGAAGGCCAGCAGGCGGGTGCGCGGGTTGACGATGCCGCGCGCAGCGTCGAGGTCGATCTCGCCGGAGGAGGTCATCGGGATGACACGGAGCGTCGCGCCGGTCTGTTCGCAAAGCATCTGCCAAGGCACGATGTTGGCGTGATGCTCGAGATGGGTGATGACGATTTCGTCGCCCGCGCCGAGGTTCGTTCGCCCCCAGCTCTGCGCCACGAGATTGATGGCCTCGGTGGTGCCGCGCGTGAAGATGATTTCCTTGGTCGAGCGCGCATTCATGAAGCGACGCACCTTTTCGCGCGCGCCTTCGAAAGCATCTGTGGCACGTTGGCTCAGGGTATGCACGCCGCGATGCACGTTGGAGTGGTCCCGCCGGTAGTATTCCGCCACGGCCTCGATGACCTGCACCGGGCGCTGCGCGGAGGCGGCATTGTCCAGGTACGCGAGCGGCTGGTCGTGAATCTCCTGGTGCAGGATCGGGAAGTCCCGCCGCACCGCCTCCACGTCGAAGACTCTTGCGGCGGATGGGACTGCCCGGAGGATTGCTTCGCTCATGTGAACTCCCTGATCCGCTCAGCGTCGGGCAGGCGCCCGACAACCAGCTGTTCGGCGTGGCGCCGCAGGGGCGCGAGGGCCATGCGCGCCAGCACCGTGTCGGCGAACGCGAAGGTGAGCAGGCTGCGCGCCATGTCCTCCGCGATACCGCGCGAGCGCAGGTAGAACAGCGCCGCCGTGTCGAGCTGGCCCGTGGTGGCGCCATGCGCGCACTTCACGTCGTCGGCATAGATTTCGAGCTCAGGCTTGGTATCGACCTCGGCCTCTGCGGACAGCAGCAGATTGGCATTGGCCTGGCGGGCGTCGGTGCCGGCTGCGCCCGGGTGAACGATAGCCTTGCCGTTGAAAACGGCCCGGCTCTTGCCCGCGAGCACGCCGCGATAGAGCTCGTCGCTGGAAGTGCGCGGGACGAGGTGATCGACGCGAGTGTGGCTGTCGGCATGCTGCCGGTCGCGGACCACGTACAGTCCGTTCATCTCGACATGGGCGCCCGGCCCGGCCAGCGCAACGTCGAGATCGAGCCGCGCAATGCGGGCGCCGACGGACAGGTTGTGGCTCACCAGCGTGGCGTCGCGCTCGAGCCGCGCCGCGAGGACACCGAGATGGAATGCCTCAGGCGATTCTTCCTGCAGTCGGTAGTGCTCGATCCGGGCCCCCGCGGCGAGCGCGAGCTCAGTGGTCGCAAGGCTGAGCGCCTCGCCCCCAAGAGAAGCGTAGTGCTCGATGATGGTGGCGCGGCTGTGCGCACCGGCGCGGACGAGCACGCGAGGGCAGGCGAGGGTGGCGTCTTGCCGGTTGCCCGCGAGGAACACCAGCCTGACAGGCGCCTCGAGCGTTATGCCGTCCGGAAGGTCGAGCAGCACGCCATCGTGGAACAAGGCGGTCCCCAGCACCGCGAAGCGGTGCCGTGCGGGCTCGGCGATACGGCCGAGCAGTTGGCGGCAGGCAGGATGGCCCGTGGCCACGGCCTCGGCGAGCGACAGCACGACAGCGCCGTCCGGCATTCCCTGGGTCTCGGCCAGCCGGCCGTTGACGAACACGAGGGTGGGACAGTCGAGCCCGGGGATTTCAGGGACCTGGTGAGTCGCCGCCGTTCCGGTTGCGAAGCTGCGCCGTGTGATCAGCTTGAGATCGGTGTACTTCCAGTCCTCGTCCCGGCGCCCGGGAAAGCCCGTGGCGGCGAACGCCTCCAGTCCGGCACGGCGTAGCTCCGTCAGCCAGTCCGGGCCACTGGCGGCCGCGGCGGCTGCCTCGATCCATTCGGGCAGCACGGGCAGCGGCGCCGCGCGCTGGGCGGTCGCCATGCTCATGCCGCGTCGGCCCCGTCGCGCAGCCAGTCATAGCCGCGCTCCTCGAGCTCGAGCGCCAGTTCGCGGCCGCCGGTGCGGACGATGCGGCCTCCCGACAGCACGTGCACGAAATCAGGCACGATGTAGTCGAGCAGGCGCTGGTAATGGGTCACCACCACCATCGAGCGCTCCGCAGAACGCAGGCTGTTGACGCCGTTGGCGACGACCTTCAGGGCGTCGATATCCAGCCCGGAATCGGTTTCGTCCAGCACCGCGAGGGTCGGCTCGAGCACCGCCATCTGCAGCACCTCGTTGCGCTTCTTCTCGCCGCCGGAAAATCCTTCGTTGACGCCGCGGTTCAGAAAGCTGTCGTCCATCTGCATCAGCTTCATTTTGTCTTTCACCAGCGCGAGGAACTCGAACGCGTCGAGCTCGGATTCGCCGCGGTGCTTACGCAAGGCGTTTAGCGCCGCCTTGAGCAGGTAAACGTTGTTTACGCCAGGAATCTCGACCGGATACTGAAACGCAAGGAAGACGCCCTCGCGCGCCCGTTCTTCGGGTTCCATCGCGAGCAGGTCGTGGCCGCGATAGCTGACGCTGCCCCCGGTCACCTCGAGGTCCGGGCGTCCCGCCAGCACACCGGCCAGCGTGCTCTTGCCCGAGCCGTTCGGACCCATGATGGCGTGCACCTCGCCGGGGCCAACCTCCAGGCTCAGTTCCTTGAGGATGTCGTGATCGCCCGCGCGGGCGCTAAGGTTCTTGATGCTCAGCATTTCGTCGTTTCCTGGTGGCTCAGCCGACCGCGCCTTCGAGGCTCACGCTCAGCAGGTTCTGGGCTTCGACCGCGAACTCCATCGGCAGCTCGCGGAACACTTCCTTGCAGAAGCCGTTGACAATCATGTTGACGGCGTCTTCCTCCGAGATGCCGCGCTGGCGGCAGTAGAACAGCTGGTCCTCACTGATCTTGGAGGTCGTCGCCTCGTGCTCGACCACCGCGCTCGGGTTGCGTATTTCCATGTATGGAAAGGTGTGGGCGCCGCAGTCGCTGCCCATCAGCAGGGAATCGCACTGCGTGTGGTTGCGCGCGCCCTCGGCCGTGGGAAGAATCTTTACCAGGCCTCGGTACGCGTTCTGGCCGTGGCCGGCGGAGATGCCCTTGGAGACGATGGTGCTGCGGGTGTTGCGCCCGAGGTGGATCATCTTGGTGCCGGTGTCGGCCTGCTGGTAGTTGTTGGTCAGCGCCACCGAGTAGAACTCGCCCACCGAGTTGTCGCCGCGCAGGATACAGCTCGGATACTTCCAGGTGATGGCCGAGCCGGTTTCCACCTGGGTCCAGGAGATCTTGGAATTGCGGCCGCGGCAGTCGCCGCGCTTGGTGACAAAGTTGTAGATTCCGCCTACCCCGTTCTCGTCGCCGGGATACCAGTTCTGCACGGTGGAATACTTGATTTCCGCGTCGTCGAGGGCAATCAGTTCGACCACCGCCGCATGCAGCTGGTTTTCGTCTCGCATCGGTGCGGTACAGCCCTCGAGATAGCTTACGTGGCTGCCCTCGTCAGCGATGATCAGAGTCCGCTCGAACTGGCCGGTATTGGCGGCGTTGATGCGGAAATAAGTGGATAGCTCCATCGGGCAGCGCACGCCCTTCGGCACGTAGACAAAAGAACCGTCGGTGAATACCGCGGAATTCAGCGCGGCGAAGAAGTTGTCGCCGGTGGGCACCACGGTGCCGAGGTATTGCTCGAGTAATTCGGGGTGTTCCTGCACGGCCTCGGAGAACGGGCAGAAAATTACGCCGGCGTCTTTCAGTCGTTTCTTGAAGGTGGTGGCGACGGAGACGCTGTCGAACACTGCGTCGACGGCGACGCCTGCCAGCCGGGCGCGCTCGTGCAGCGGGATACCGAGCTTGTCATAGGTTTCGAGCAGCTTGGGATCGACTTCATCCAGGCTCTTGGGCCCATCGGTGTTCTTCTTGGGCGCGGAGTAGTAGGAGATCGACTGGTAATCAATCGGCGCGATGCGGACGTGGGCCCAGTCGGGTTCTGCCATGGTCAGCCAATGCTCAAAAGCCCTCAGCCGCCAGTTGAGCAGGAACTCGGGTTCGCCTTTTTTCCTGGAAATGAGCCGAATGACGGACTCGTCTAGACCCGGCGGCACCGTGTCCGATTCGATGTCCGTGACGAAGCCATGCTGGTACTTCCGCGCGACGAGTTGTTCGACGTCTTGCTGTCCACTTGCCATTCCTATCTCCCGGCGGCCTCAGCCGCGCTCCAGTCGTGCCACCTTGCCGGGCGACGACACCAAGGTTCTCAGGTCTACCTGCAGCCGGCGCCCGGTCTGCATGCTGGCGAGTTCCGCCAGGCTGATTTCGTCGAGCGCCCGGCGGATCGCGACATTGATCCGCTGCCAGGCCGTTCCCACGAGGCAGAGCGCCTCGAGTTCGCAGTTGCCGTCCTCCGTGGCGCACTCGGTGAGCGCCAGGGGGCCTTCCAGTGCATCGATGACATCCGCAGCGGTGATCTCGGTCGCCGGGCGCGAGAGCGCGTACCCGCCCTGGGCGCCTCGATGCGAGATGACCAGCCCCGCACGCGTCAGCAACTTCAGGATCTTGCTCACGGTGGCGGTCGGCAGCCCGGTCTGCTCGGCTACCTCGCTGGCGCTATGGGGCCTCGCACCGGCACCCGCCAGGTAGGCGAGCACCCCCGTTCCGTAATCCGTCAGCCGGCTCATTTTCAGCATCGAAGTCCCCGGCGATCACGCCAGCACCCGTAATGGGGACCATTTTAGTCCTGATTCATTCTTAGGCCAACCCCAGGGCCATTCCCGAGGCCAACAGCAGGTCTGACATCGCAGGCGGGCGAGCAACTGGCCCGGGGGGGCAGGGGCGTCACTGTGTTAGAATTATCGGTTCGCAAACTGTCCAGGAACAGCGGAGGATCGTTCACTTGGATGTTGCCGGCCCCGACATGCCGCGCGCACCGGCGGCTCCCGGATGCCCGGGCGATGACAATATCATCGTCATCCGGGGCCTCGCTTATTCCCGTGGCCAGACCGCGATTTTCGACGGCCTCGACCTCGATATCCGCCGCGGCAGCGTGACCGCCATCATGGGGCCCAGCGGCACCGGCAAGACAACGCTGCTGCGTTTGGTCACCGGCCAGGAACTGCCCCAGCGCGGCAGCATTCTGTTTGACGGCGCCGAGGTCACCCGCCTGCGCCGCCGGCAGCTGTTCCAGATGCGCAAGCGCGTTGGCATGCTGTTTCAGAACGGCGCGCTGCTGACCGATATCGACGTGTACGAGAACGTCGCGTTTCCCCTGCGCGAGCATACCCGCCTTCCCGAGCGGCTGATTCGCCACATCGTGCTGACCAAGCTGCATGCAGTCGGCCTGCGCGGTGCCTGGCAGATGATGCCGTCGGAGCTCTCCGGCGGCATGGCGCGTCGCGTGGCGCTCGCGCGGGCCATCGTGATGGATCCGGAGATCATCTACTACGACGAGCCGTTCGTCGGCCTCGATCCGATTTCCAAGGGAGTGATCCTGCGGCTCATCCGGCGCCTCAACGATGCGCTCGGACTGACCAGCGTGGTGGTCACCCATGATGTGGACGAGGTTTCGACCATCGCCGATTGCACCCACTTGCTGGCCGAGGGGAAGGTCGCGGCGTCCGGCACGCCGGCGCAACTCCGCAATCATCCGTCGGAGACCGTCACGCAGTTCATGACGGGTATGGCCGACGGGCCGGTGCCCTTCCACTATCCCGCGCCGGACTACGTCGAGCAGTTGCTCGGCGGCGTTCGTCCGACGGGAGGGTTAATGCGATGAGCAGGGAGAACTCGCGCGGGCTGCGTCGCATCGCGCTCGAGATCGTGCATTCCCTGCGGAGCTTTTTCGGCACCTTTGGCGCGGGACAGATCTTTTTCCTGCGGATTCTCGTGAACATTCCCTACGCCCTGGCGCGGCCGCGGCTGATCATCAAGCAGGTCTATGTCACCGGGGTGCAGTCGCTGGTGGTGATCATGCTGGCGGGGTTTTTCGTTGGCATGGTGCTGGCCCTGCAGAGTTTCCTGACCCTGTCGCGCTTTGGCGCAGAGGACTCGATCGGCATGGTCGCCGCGCTCGGGCTGGTGCGCGAACTCGGTCCGGTGGTCACGGCACTCCTTTTCGCAGGCCGTGCGGGTACGGCGCTGTCCTCCGAGATCGGCTTGATGCGTGCCACCGACCAGCTTTCCGGCATGGAAATGATGGCGGTCGATCCGATCAAGCGAGTGATCGTGCCCAGGTTTCTTGGCGGCGTGATCGCCATGCCGATCCTGGCCGCAATCTTCAGCGCCATGGGCATCTTCGGCGCCTGGCTGGAGGGCGTGGTGATTCTCGGTGTGGACGAGGGCGCTTTCTGGTCTCAAATGCAGGCGCAGGTCGACCTGCGCGACGACGTCATGTCGGGCGTCATCAAGAGCGTGTTCTTCGGGATCGCGGCCAGCCTGCTGGCCGTCTTCGAAGGATACAATAGCGCACCCACCGCAGAGGGCGTCGGACGCGCCACGACGCGCGCGGTGGTCCACACATCGCTGACCGTGCTGATCCTGAATTTCATGCTCACGGCCTGGCTGTTGGGAGGAAAGTAGATTTATGCAGCAAATACGCGCTGTGGAACTCGGCACCGGGTTATTTGTCTTCATGGGCATATTGGCCCTGTTTTTCTTGACGACCCGGGTGACCAGTTTCGACTCTTATTCCGGTGAGGGGGGCTACGAACTGACTGCCCGCTTCGACCAGGTCGGCACCTTGAAGACCCGTTCGCCGGTATCGATCTCCGGTGTCCAGATCGGGAGGGTGACGGCCATCGATTTCGACGTCGATCGGCTGGAGGCCGTCGTGACGATGCGGATTGCCTCCCGGTACCGCATTCCGAATGACTCGGATGCGAGCATATTGACTTCCGGCATCCTGGGCGGGCAATACATCGGCTTGCAGCCGGGCGGGGCGGAAGAGGTTTTTCAGGACGGCGACGAGATCGCGTTCACCCAGTCCGCAGTCGTGCTCGAGCAGCTCATTAGCAAATACCTGTTCGGCCAGTCCGGCGGAGGAGAGTAGACCATGATTTTGAATACGATACGCGTGCACCTGGCCGTAGCCACCCTGGCGATCGCGGGAGTTGCTGCGGCCGGCCTCGGCCATGCCGCGACCCCCGAGCGAAGCCCGGAGCAGGTGATCCGCGACGCCTCTGAACTGACCATGGCGGCCGTCGACAGCCGGCGCAGCGAATTGAAGAACGACCGCGAGGCGCTGTTCCAGATCGTCGACGAGATCCTGCTGCCCCGGTGGGATCGCCAGTACACGGGCCAGCTGGTGATGGGCCGCAATTGGCGGGATGCCACGCCGGAGCAGCGTGAGGTGTTCATCAACGGCCTGTATCGGAAACTGCTGGATAGCTACGGCGAAGGCATCCTGCAGTACAAGTCCGACCAGCTGCGCATTATCGGCACGCGCGGCAACCTGCAGGAGGGCCCCGTGATGGTGGACTCCGAGGTGCGGCTGGACGACGGTACTCCGGTGCCGATCAGCTACCGCCTGCGGATCCACCAGGGCAGCTGGAAAGTGTACGACGTGGTCGTGGAGGGCATTTCGTACGTTCAGAACTACCGCAACCAGTACCAGAGCGAGTTCCGCGCCAAGGGTATCGAGGGCGTGCTGGCGGAGCTCGAGAGTTATCTCAAGGGCGATGGCTCTTGAGCCGTGAGCCGAAAACGGCTGGCAAGTCCCAAGGGGTCGAGTTCGAGTCCCAGGGAGATGGGCGCTTTGCGCTCCGCGGCGAGCTGAGCTTCCAGACGGCGATCAGGGCGCTGGATGCCAGCAAGGGACTGTTTTCGCCCCACCGCGACCTGGAGATCGACCTGGCGGGTGTCGGCCGAGTGGACAGCGCGGGTCTCGCGCTGTTGCTGGAGTGGGTCAGCTGGGCCCGCAGCCAATCCCGCACCGTGCGTTTTCGGAACATCCCCCAGCAGATTCTTTCCATGGCGCAAATGAGCGAAGTGGAAAGCATGCTCCCCGGGGCTTCCGGCTAGGCCACGAGTCCTCGGAACGCCCGCGCTAGAAGTCGTCCCCCCAGTCCTCGTCCTCGAAGTCCAGGCGCACGTCGTCGTCCGGTCGCCCGGCGCCCCGGACGGCGAACTCGGCGCGCTGGCGATAGGCGTCGCGCACGAAGATGTAGGAGTCGGGCGCGCGCCGGATCGTGCGGTCGAGCGGCAGCAGCCTCCGGCGGGTGTCGATGACCTCCAGCGCGATCAGCTTGTCCCGGACGCTGCGGTTGTCGTCGAAGTAATTCCACACGACATCGGTCTCGATGCGCACCAACGCCGCGGCTCCGCCGCGCACCGAATTCGGTCCAAGCAGCGGGAGCATCAGGAATGGCCCGGGCGGCACTCCCCACTTGCCGAATGTCTGGTCGAAATTGGCCCGATTCTTTTCCAGGCCGTGGTCCCCCGCGGGATCGAAAATACCGAACACGCCCAGGGTGGTGTTGAGCACGAATCGAGTCGCCTGCTTGCCGGCATCCTTGGGGTTGCCCTGCAGCAGGTGGTTGAGCATCCAGATCGGCGTGTTCAGGTTATCCAGGACGTTCGATACGCCCCGCTGCACCAGGCGCGGCGTGACAGTGTCGTAAGCCCGCGCGGCCGGCCGGACGACCGCTCGATCGACGGCCTGGTTAAAGGCCCATACCTGGCGGTTGACCGGTTCGAAAGGATCGTAGGGCGCGCGATTCTCGGGGTCGCCCGTCGAGGCGCAACCCGAGAGCAACGCAAGCACGAGTACGCCGGCCCACGGCGCGCCAAGCCGCCGCTTGGAGGGTAGGACTGTCATCTGCAGGGTTCCGTAATGGCCTGTGGTTACTCTTGGTTGTCCTGGCGGGCACGGCTGGCGCGGCGTCCTTGCAGGAAGGGCTCCAGTTCCGCGATCCGGGCCTGGAACCGCGCCTGCTGCCAGGGCTGAATCTCCGGCTGAAGCAGGGCGAGTCGCAGTTTGTCCAGCGCCATTTCCAGCTGCCCGGTCATCAGATGATACTCCGACAGGTAGTACAAGGCCTCTGCGTGTTGTCCGGCGGAGTCAGCCGCGTTCGCAATGAGGCGCACCTGGGCCGGGGTGGGGCGAACCACGTTGAACAGGTCCAGCAGCACGCTATGGGCTTGCTCATAATTGCCCGTCCGCATAAGCGCTTCGCCATAGCGCACGATCAGCGGCCGGTTGCGCGGAAACAGCGCCGCTGCATGTTCGAACACCGCGAGGCCTTCCTCGGCCCGACCGGCCATGACCAGCGCCTCACCGAGCGCAGAATGGAACACCACCGTGGTTTCGTCGTCGTCCAGCAGCCCGCGAAATACTTCCACCGACTCCGGGTAGCGGCCGGCACGGAGCAGCGCGAGGCCGAAACCGTAGCGCGCCGCTGGCGTTGCTTCCGCCGGAACATTGCCACGACGGGTCTTGAAGCGGTTCAGCGCCTCGTCGCTCGAGCGGGCGTTGAGCACGTGCACGCGGGCCTGCATCAGGTAAAAGGATGGGCTCTCCCGGATCTCGTCGACTTTAGTGCGCTCGGCACGGTCCCGGGTCTCCGAAATACGCGTGGTGGTCAGCGGGTGGGTCTGCAGAAATTCCGGCAGTCGGGAGCCGGGCGTGCCGGCGTCGCGCGACAACACCTCGAAGAACGACGGCATGCCCATCGGATCGAACCCGGCGTTCGCAAGGTATTGCATGCCGACGCGATCCGCCTCGTACTCGTTCGCGCGCGTGTAGTTGATTTGTTCCTGGATGGCGAGTCCCTGGGCGCTCATGATCACGGCTGGAACGGCGTCCCCGCCGGCGCCCAGCATGATGGCGGCCAGCACGGCGGCGGTTGCGAGGATGCTGCTGCGGCCAGTCCCGGCGATGCGCCGCGCGATGTGCTTCTGGGTCACGTGCGCGACTTCGTGCGCCAGCACGCCGGCGAGTTCACTCTCGGTGCGGGTCGCCGTGATCAATCCGCTGTTGATGCCGATAAAGCCGCCGGGGAGGGCGAATGCGTTGATCGCATCGTCGTTGACAACGAAGAACTGGAACCTGTGCTCGCCCTCGTGGGCCTGTGCGGCGATCCGCTGGCCGAGCTCCATGACGTACTCGGCGATTTCCGGGTCCTCGAGAATGCTGCCCTGCTCGCGCAATTGCCGCAGGACCGACCGGCCGATCGCCTCGGCCTGGCTGCGCGTAAACACGAGATCCGCGGCACTACCGATGTCGGGCAGGTCCCGCTGCGGATCCGCGCTGGCGGTGATGGTCACCAGGCAGGCGATCAGGACAATGAGGAGGCGTTCAAGCATGCATGTTTCCCGGTGAGGCCGAGGAGCGGGCCCTGTTGGTAGGACCGGCCCGGCTATGCCGCGGTTCCCCGCCTACAGGGACTCGGAGGCATAGTCGGCAAGCCGCGAACGCTCCCCGCGCATCAACGTGACATGCCCGGAATGCGGCCAGCCCCTGAACCGGTTCACCACATAGGTCAGTCCGGAGGTGGTTTCCGTCAGGTAAGGCGTGTCGATCTGCGAGATATTGCCGAGGCAGATCATCTTGGTGCCGGGACCCGCACGGGTGATCAGCGCTTTCATCTGTTTCGGGGTCAGGTTCTGGGCCTCGTCGATGATGATGAACCGGTTCAGGAAGGTCCGGCCGCGCATGAAATTCAGCGAGCGTATCTTGATCCGGCTGCGCAACAGGTCGTTGGTGGCGGCCCGGCCCCAGTCGCCCCCTTCCTCGCTCTGCGTGAGCACCTCCAGGTTGTCCATGAGCGCGCCCATCCAGGGTTCCATCTTCTCCTCTTCGGTGCCGGGCAGGAATCCGATGTCCTCGCCCAGCGGAACCGTCACCCGGGTCATGATGATTTCCCGGAATCGGCCCTTGTCCAGGGTTTGCGCAAGCGCCGCCGCGAGCGTCAGCAGCGTCTTGCCGGTGCCGGCGGGCCCCAGGATGGTGATGAAATCGACGCTGTCGGACGTCAGCAGGTTGAGCGCGAAGTTCTGCTCCCGGTTGCGTGCCGTGATGCCCCAGACGCTGTTACGGCCCCGGTAATTGGCCGCCAACTCGATGACGGCGGTATCGCCGTCCAGTTCGCGCACCAGCGCCTCGAAGTTGCTGTCGTCGTTCAGGTAGAGAAACTGGTTGACGTGCCAGCCTTTCACCCGCTCCCCGGTCACGCGATAGAAAGTCCGGCCTTCCTCTTTCCAGGAATCCATGGACTTGCTGTGCGTTTCCCAGAAATCGGGCGCGAGCGCCTCGGAGCCGGAATAAAGGAGATCGAGGTCCTCGAGCGTGCGGTCGCTGTAGTAGTCCTCGGCATGCACCCCGAGGATGGTCGCCTTGATGCGCAGATTGATGTCTTTCGACACCAGCGTGACCCGGGCATCCGGGTGCGCCTCCTGGAGCATCAGGCAGTTTTCGAGAATTGAATTGTCGGCCCGGGTACCCGGCAGCGTGTCGGGTAACAGCGGCTGGTTCGGGCGGGTCTGGAAGAACAGCCGACCCGGGCGAACGTTGCCGGGGCCGTTCAGGCGGTGCTCGCCCGGGATCTCGATGCCGTGGTCGATGTCGCGCTTGTCAGCGCCCTGGATCATCTGGTCGATGAAACGGCTGACCTGGCGAACATTGCGTGCCGCCTCGGACATACCCTTCTTGCCGGCGTCCAGCTCCTCCAGCACAACCATCGGGAGGTGGATGTCGTGCTCGTCGAAGCGGAACAGGGCGGCCGGATCGTGCATCAGCACGTTGGTGTCCAGCACGAATACGCGACGCTGTTCTTGCGTGTTGCTCAACGGGGCTCCTGCCGCGGACAGCGGCGTGGCATGAGGATAGACCTGGGGCGCCTCAGAGCGCCTTGACCGCCTCGAGGACTTCTTCGACGTGGCCGGGCACCTTGACCTTGCGCCATTCCTGGCGCAGGACGCCCTTGTCGTCGACCAGGAAGGTGCTGCGCTCGACCCCCATGACCATGCGGCCATACATGTTCTTCTCGCGCATGACGCCGAAAATGCCGCACAACTCCTCGTCGGCATCCGAGATCAGCTCGAAGGGAAACTCGTGCTTCGCCTTGAACTTTTCGTGCGAGGCGATGCTGTCGCGCGACACGCCGACGATTTCCGCGCCGGCCTTCTGGAAGGCCTTGAAGTGGTCGCGGAAGCCCTGGCCCTCGGTGGTGCAGCCGGGGGTATCGTCTTTCGGGTAAAAGAACAGCACCAGCTTGCGGCCATTGAAGTCGGCGGGGCCAAGTTCTTTGCCGCTCGTGGCGGGCAGCTTGAAGGTGGGGATTTTCTTGCCAAGAACGGCCGTTGACATGATCGGACTCCTCTTTGACGGTCAACCCTTGACGGGCTCCATGATCGCGTCGAGGTTCAAGTGGTCGCAGAAATCCATGAACTCGTCGCGCAGGGCCGAAATCTGCAGGTTGCCGGGGATATTGACGGTGATCTGCACCGAGAACATCGGCGCGCCGGTGTGGGCCGCCGAATAGCTGCGGGTGGCCATCTCGGCGATATCGATGTCCCGGCTCGCGAAGAAACTGGCCAGGTTAAAAACGATTCCCGGTTGGTCCAGGCAGACTACGTCGATCGCGTAGGGCAGCATGTCCGTGCGCGGCTCGCGTTCCTCGGTGCGCCGCATGGACAACGACAGACCGGACTGCTCCTCGACCTTCTTCAGCTCGGATTCGAGTCGCGCGAGGGTGTGCCAGGTGCCGCTTACCAGCAGCAGCATGGCGAATTCCGACCCGAGGGCGATCATGCGGCTGTCGAGGATGTTTCCGCCGCAGTCCAGGACCGCGCGGGTGAGGTCATGCACGACGCCGGAGCGGTCGCCGCCGACCGCCGAAATTACGACCAGTTGTTTCAAAGGGTGCTGTCCGGACAATGGGGGAACTTGAAGGCGGGGTTCAGCCGGCAGTGTACTCGGAACGGCGCCGGCTGCGAAGACTGGCGTGCCGCCGGCGCACGGCCCGCTTGCCGCCCAATGATCCGGCCGATAACATTACCGGTTGATTACCAAGCGCATCCTGCGCAGGGAGACGGCCGATGTTTGGCGGCAGCATCGTGGCCCTGGTCACTCCAATGCACGAAGACGGCTCCCTCGATCTCGAGGCGCTCGGCCGCCTGGTGGAGTTTCACGTCGAGGCAGGCACCGACGCCATCGTCATTGCTGGCACCACGGGCGAATCCCCTTGCCTTTTGTCGGCCGAGCTGGCGACCCTGGTGCGGGCTGCCGTGGAGGCCGCCGCCGGCCGGATCACGATTATCGGCGGCAGCGGCAGTAATTCAACCGCCCGCGCACTTGAGCTGACCGAAATTGTTCGCGATGCCGGCGCCGCCGCTGCGCTGGTGGTGACGCCTTACTACAACAAGCCGACCCAGCAAGGCCTGTTTCTCCATTACCAGGCGATTGCGGGCGTCGGGCTGCCGGTGGTCCTGTATAACGTGCCCGGGCGGACGGCCTGCGACCTGCTTCCGGAGACAGTCGCCAGGCTCGCCGAGGTCCACGGCGTAGTCGCCATCAAGGAAGCCGTGCCGGGCACGGACCGGGTGAAGCGCTTCCGGGAACTCATGGGCGACCGGTTGGGTCTGCTGAGTGGAGACGACGCCACCGCCATGGACTTCCTGCTGGCGGGCGGGGACGGGTTCATCAGCGTTACCGCAAACGTGGCGCCGCGCCTGATGCACGGGCTTTGCCAGGCCGCCAGGCACGGCGAGCCGCGCAAGGCGTTGGCGCTCAATGACCGGCTGGAGGGGCTGCACCGGGCATTGTTCGTCGAACCGAACCCGATCCCTGTAAAATGGGCGGTCATGAACATGGGACTTATCCGGAGCGGCATCCGGCTGCCCTTGACGCAGCTCGAAGCACGCCATTATGACGAGGTCCGCGCCGCCATGGCCCGGGCCGGAGTGGAATACAGATCTTGATTTCCCCGATTCGAGGCTTCGGCCTGCTGTTATTCGCGGTCGCTCTGGGCGGTTGCGCTACGCGCTCCGCGTGCATCCCCGCGCCTTACCAGGAAGCCCGTGCGGTTGCCCCGCTGGCGATCCCCGAGGGGCTCAATGCGCCCGATCGGTCGACTGCGATGCGCATTCCCGAGCCTCGCGGCGCCGCCGTCGGCCGCATCGCGAACGATCCCGATCGCTGCGTCATCGAGCCGCCGATCTTCTACGTTGAGCCGGGCGCGCCTAACCCCGAGGGGCTTCCCGTGCGGCCGAGCGCCCTGGCTGCGGCCGGCGTGCCGGCGGCCGCGCCGGGTGCCAGTCGCGTCGTGCGCGAGATCACCGCATTCCTTAACGAATGGGCCAGCGCCTGGAGCCAGCGTGATGCGGACACCTGGCTGTTGTTTTATGCCACTGACTATGCCCCGTCGGGTTACGCCGGTGCGGAAGAGTGGCGGGCAGACCAGCGCGAGCGCTTCCTGCTGCCAGCGACCACGCGGATCGATCCCAATAGCGTTTCGGTGGAGCCGCGGCCCGACGGCAGCTCCCAGGTGCGTTTTGTCCAGGTGTTCGGGACGGGCGCCGAGGAGCGCCGGGTGGTCAAGGAAATGATCCTGGTGCCGCGTACCCGCGGCGCGACCATCTGGCGGATCGTGGACGAGCAGATCGTCGAGGTTCTGTAGCGGGCAACGCGCCGAATCCGGCCTGAACCGCGGGTTCCAGAGGATTTCATTGAACCCCACCGGCGGGTAGGGTACATTTCCCGCCCCTCGGCGCATCCCGGCCGGGGTCCGGATGGAGAGGTGGCCGAGCGGTCGAAGGCGCTTGCTTGGAAAGCAAGTTTAGGGTAACCCCCTAACGCGGGTTCGAATCCCGCCCTCTCCGCCACTTACAGCTGATTCCTCACCGGGATTCGAGCCCGCGTTCAATACAGCACGGGTTCGAACCGAGGCCGGCGTCGCCGGCCGAGACGCCGGCCCGCAGGGCCGGCCCATCCCGCCCTCTCCGCCACATACAGCTCCGCCACTTACAGCTGATTCGCGACGCATACTTCCGTGTTCATTTTCCGGTCGCCGGCAAGGCCGGAAGCGGATAAGTTACCGACATGGAAACCCGTCCTCTGCCCAGTGCTGACGAGATGTACGCGGCCTTGCTGGCGCGAGATGCCGGTTATGACGGGATATTCCTCGTCGGCGTTCGCTCCACCGGCATCTTCTGCCGGCCGACTTGTCCGGCGCGCAAGCCGATGCGCCGCAATGTGGAGTTTTATTCGAGCACGCACGAGGCGCTGGCGCACGGCTTCCGTCCCTGCAAGCGCTGTCGCCCGATGAGCGTGGCAGGCGAGACGCCGACGGCCATCCAGCAGCTGCTCGATGAACTCGCCGCTGATCCGTCGCTGCGCCTGCGCGACGACGATCTCGAGGCCCGGGGCCTGCAGCCGGCGACGGTGCGACGCTGGTTCAAGCACCATCACCGCATGACGTTCCACGCCTACCAGCGCGCGTCCCGGCTGGCGCACGCGCTTGGCTCCCTCGCGAAGGGCCGGGCGGTGACGGACGCGGCGCTGGACAGCGGCTTCGATTCGCTGAGCGGTTTCCAGGAGGCCGTCCGCCGCATCACCGGTCGCGCCGCCTCCGCGAGCCGTGAAACGATGCTGGTGCATCTCTCGCGAGTCCTGACGCCGCTCGGGCCCATGCTGGCCGGCGCGACTGAAGCAGGCGTCGTGATCCTGGAGTTCACGGATCGGCGGATGCTGGAGACGCAGTTGCAACGGCTCGCGCGCAAGCTCAGCTGCGTGTTCATCCCAGGCCAGAACGCAGTCAGCCTGCAACTGGAGCAGGAGCTGGCCGCGTACTTCGAGGGTAGGCTGCAGGCGTTCAGCGTCCCGCTTAAGCCGGCCGGAACGGAATTCCAGCGCGCAGCCTGGCGAGTCCTGGAGTCCATCCCGTATGGTGAGACCCGCAGCTATGGAGAGCAGGCCCGGCTCCTGGGCCGCCCGAGCGCTGTGCGCGCCGTCGCCCGGGCGAATGGCGACAATCCCATCGCGATCGTGGTGCCGTGCCACCGTATCATCGGCGCGGACGGCACCCTGACGGGTTACGGCGGCGGACTCTGGCGCAAGCGTTGGCTGCTGCACCACGAGGGCTTAGCCCTAGCATGAGACCGCGGGCGGGGCGCCCAATCCTCACCAAAATGCCATATATGGGAAAAATTGCCCATATATGGCATTTTGGTGAGCAAGGAAAGCAGGGAAACCGGTTGGGGGCGAGTGAAGCAGCAGGACGCTGCCACACGCCCTGCTACAATAACCCCCAGCGCCGCTCGAGGCAATGATCCCGTCGCCCAGTTTGCGCCCGTCGCGGTACCAAGGGATAATGCTGCACCGCACAAGCAATCTCGCCACGTACGTGGCCGCTTGGTTCTCGTCCGGTATCCCAGCTTACTGAAACAAAAAGAAAAACGTTCTTCGACGCCTGGTCGTCCGCAAGAACCGCATCAGCCCCTCAATCAAGAAGTGAGTTCAATCCATGAATCGACTGTTTAATTTTTCTCTGGCCGCTGCCGGGGTACTCGCCATTGCCGGCGCCGCCCAGGCCACGGACCTGAACTACAACTATGTCCAGGTCGGCTATAGCGTCGTCGACATCGACGATGTCAACGAAGATATCAAGAGTGTCGGGATCGATGGTTCATACCTGGTGACCGACACGGTGTACCTGTTCGCCGGCTATGCGGACGGGGAATCCGACCGTTTCAGCGCGTTCGGCACGAGCGGTCGCCTGGGCCTCGAGAGCTACACCCTTGGTGTGGGCTATCGCTACGAGCTTGCCCCGCAGACCGACGTGAATTTCTCCGCCGCATGGGAGCGCCAGAAGGTCGAGGGCCGCAACGGCTTCTCGTTCCTCGGCTCCGACAGCGAGAACGGCTACTCGGTGGCCGTGGGCATGCGGCATCTCGTGACGCGGCAGTTCGAGATCGGCGCTGACGTCACCTACATCGACGTGGCGGATGACGACACGATCCTGACCTTCGGCGCCCTGTGGCACATTACCGACCTGGTCGCCGTCGGCGGCAGCTATTCGCTTGGCAGTGATGCCGATGCGATCACCGGCGGTATCCGCTTCAAGTTCTAGGCCCGCACTGCGGCCGCGCAACGGCCGACCCGAGGGCGGCGTGGGAGCGATCCCCCGCCGCCCCGCAGGGTTAAGATGGCGCCATCCCGTGATTTGCAAAGGGAACGACGCGCGCCATGCGTTTCATCCATACCGCCGACTGGCACCTCGGCCGCCAGTTCCATAACGTCTCGCTCATCGAGGACCAGCGCCACCTGCTGGGCAGCCTCGTTGCGGCTGCGGCGGACGCGGACGTGGACGCCTTCGTCATCGCGGGAGACGTGTTCGACCGGGCGGTGCCGAGTCCCGAGGCCGTCGCCTTGCTTGACGAGTGCCTGGCGGAACTCGTGCTGGGACATGGCATTCCCGTGATCATGATTGCCGGCAATCATGACAGCCCGCGTCGCCTCGGCTTCGCATCCGGCCTGCTGGCCAGGGCCGGCTTGCACGTCATGGCGCACTGCGACGGACCGCCGCGGACCGTCGCGCTGTCGGATCGCCACGGCCCGGTGCACTTCATCGGGTTGCCTTATGCCGAGCCTGCGCTGGTGCGCGAAGCCAGCGGCGAGTCGGACCTCTCTACCCACGCTCGGGCGATGCATTGGCTTACCACGGCCGCGCGTTCGACGCTGCCGCCGGGCGAGCGGAGCGTCTGTGTCGCCCATTGCTTCGTCGCGGGCGGAGCGGAGAGCGAGTCGGAAAGGCCGCTGACCGTGGGCGGCGCCGCCGCCGTCCCTCCCGAGTGTTTCGACGGATTCAGTTTCACGGCGCTCGGGCACCTGCACCGACCGCAGGCGGTCGGTGATCGGATCCACTATTCCGGCTCACTGCTGAAGTACTCGTTTTCCGAGATCGGCCATCGCAAGTCCGCTCACCTGGTCGAGCTCGATGGCGCAGGCATGCCACAGGTGGAATACATCCCATTGGTCCCGCGGCGCGATCTGCGACTCATCGAGGGTGAGCTGGCCGACCTGCTGGTCGGGCCCGCTGCCGGCGAGCAGTTTGACGACTTCCTGCTCGTGCGACTCACCGATGCGCATGAGCTGCTCGATCCCATGGGCCGCCTGCGGGAAATCTATCCCAACGTGCTGCACATCGAGCGCCCCGCGCTCGCCCGCGCCGGCGCTGATCCCTTGCGGGCACACCGGTCCCGGGGCGGCGATCCCGAGCTGTTCGCGGCTTTTTTTGAACAGGTCACCGGCGCAGCATTGTCGGAACCGCAGGCCACCGCATTCCGGGAGGTCTACGACGGGGTGCTGGGGACGTCGCGCGAGGGCCCGGCATGAGGCCGTTGCGGCTTGAGCTGGCGGCCTTCGGTCCGTATGCAGAACCGCAGGTCGTCGATTTCGAACAGCTCGGCGAGCAACGCCTGTTCCTGGTGCATGGTCCCACCGGCGCCGGCAAGAGCACGTTGCTCGATGCGCTTTGCTTTGCGCTGTACGGTGACACGGCCGGGCCCGAGCGCGACGGCAAGAGTTTCCGCAGCCACTTCTCCGGCCCCGAGCAGACAACCTCGGTGACGCTCGATTTCAGGGTCGGAGAGCGGACTTATCGGGTGGTGCGCCAACCGGAACAGGAGCGCGCCAAACTGCGGGGCGAGGGCACGACTGTGTCGCCGCCCGCCGCGACGCTGTGGGACAGGACCGGGCTGACCCGCCCTGATGATCCTGGACAGGTGCTGGCCGCGCGCCCGACGCACGTCACCGAGACAGTGGTCGGGATTCTTGGCTTTCGCAGTGAGCAGTTCCGCCAGGTCATCGTCCTGCCGCAGGGCCGGTTTCGCGAATTGCTGTTGGCCGGTTCCAAAGAACGCGAGGAGATTCTCCGCCAGTTGTTCGACACCCAGTTCTACGCCCGCCTCGAGGAGGCGTTGCGGGAGCGCAGTCGCGAGTTGCGGGTTGCCGCGGAAACCATGCGTACCCAGCGCCGCACGCTGCTCGCGCAGGAGGACTGCGCCGACGAGGCCGAGCTGGAAGCGGTGCGGGAAGGACTGGAGCGGCAGCAGGCGGAAGTGAACGCCACGCTGGCGGACTTGCAGCATCGCAATGTCGAGGCTGCACAGGCGCTGGAACGTGCGCGCGCCGCGCACGCCAGGTTCGACAAGCTGGAGCGCGCCGAACGGCACCTGGCGGAGTTGGAAAAACGGTGCGAGGTCATGGGCCGGGACCGGCAACGGCTCGCGAGAGGGCGTCGAGCCGCGGGTCTCGGGGACCTGGCGCGACAATTGACGGCGCAACGCGAGGCGGCGGCGACCGCTGCGGCGCAAGTAGCCGAACTCGGCGTCCGGGCGGCCGCTGCCGCAGAGGATCTCGAGCTCGCCCGGGCCAGGCTCGAGACGGAGCAGGGCCGTGCGCCGGAGCGCACCATGCTTGCGTCGAGACTGGCGGAGCTGGAGCGGGCCCTGCCGTTGGTGAGGGAACTGAAAGGCTTGCTGAGCGAGGTGGCTGACGCGACGGCGGCGGACCAGTCGGCCCAGGCCGAAGCTGTGGCAGCGCGCCAGGCGATTGCCGATGCCCGGGCCCGCGTTGCAGTCCTGCGTCGCGACCGGGAAGCCGGCAGCGCCGCGTTGCTGGCGGAAGGACTCCGTCCTGGCGAGCCGTGCCCGGTGTGCGGCTCTCCTGATCATCCTCGGCCGGCGACGGGTTCGAGCGATATCCCGTCGACCGACTTGCTCGCGAGTGCGGACCAGGCGCTGCACGACGCCGATCGAAGGCTGGAAACCGCATCGGAGGCCCAGCAGGCCGCCGCGCGAAAACAGGCGTCGCTGCAGGCAGGGGCGGGGGCATTGATGAAGCAGCTCGGCGAGATGGCCGAGCATGCGACGGCCGCGCCGGCCCGGTTGCAACAGGCGGTGGCCTCCGTGCGCGACGAACTTGCGCGTGCGCAAGCGATGCTGCAGCAAGCCGTGGACGCGGAGCATCGCGGACGTGAGGCGGCAGCACGCCTCGGCGCCGCCCAGGAGGCTGCGGCAGCACGGACGGAAGCCGCCGCCTTGGCAGCCACGGACGCCGAGCGCGAGTGGACCCGGAGGTTGGCGGAGGCGGGATTCGACGGCGAGCCGGACTATCTCGAGGCCTACCTCCCGACCGACGAACTGGATCGGATCCAACGCGAGGCCGACGAGTTTGATCACGAGCTGGCGGCTGCGCGTGCGCTTGCCGCCGAGGCGCGCGAGGAGGTGGCGGGCGTCTCGAGGCCTGACCTGGACGCCGCCCTGGCGGCCTCCGGGGCCGCGTCGCAAACCCATCGCGCGGCCGCCGAGCAGAGCGGTCGGCTCGCCAACCGGCTGGAAGCGCTCACGAGCCTGGGCGAACGACTGGCCAAGATCGCGGTGGAGTATGCGGACATCGAGGCTCGGTTCGGCGTGGCGGGCTCGATCGCGCGGGTCGCCGGCGGCGATAACGCCCATCGCGTCTCGCTCCAGCGCTTCGTGCTGGCCAGCCGGCTCGATGACGTGCTGGCGGCAGCGAGCACGCGCCTGCGCGTCATGACGCGCGGCCGTTACCTGCTCAGGCGCAATGTCGATGCGGGAGACCGTCGTGCGGCCGGCGGCCTGGAACTGATGGTGGAGGATTCCTATACAGCCACGTCCCGGCCGGTGGCGACCCTGTCGGGGGGCGAGAGTTTCCAGGCGGCGCTGGCGCTGGCGCTCGGACTCTCGGAGGTGGTGCAGAGTTATTCCGGCGGCATCCGCCTCGATACGATGTTCATCGACGAGGGCTTCGGCAGCCTCGACCCGGAGGCGCTGGATCTTGCGATCGACACGCTCATCGACCTGCAGCAGTCAGGACGCATGGTGGGCGTCATATCGCATGTGCCCGAACTGCGCGAGCGACTCGATGTGCGGCTGGAGATCGTGGCCGGACCCGGCGGCAGCCGGGCGCGGTTCCACCTGCCTTGAGATGCGCCTAGAACGCCTCGCGCCAGCCCAGGTGCAGGCCGAGGTCGGGGATGGCGTCGGTCGCCAGGTTCTGCATCATTGCGATGTCGATCCGGCCGCCCCGCGCAAGTTCGATACTGCCGCCGAACGTAACCTGGAGCCCGCCCGAGCCGATCGGGGCGAGCCGGCTGTCGTAGAACGCGCTGTGGCCGTCGAGTTGCAGCCGCGCGATCAGGTTCCGCCAGACCGGCCGCGACAGCCCCACGCTGCCGATCGCCACGGTGTCGCGTCGCATATCGTCGAGCACGTCGCCTTCGCCGAGCCACAAGCCGCCGATCATCCAGGCCAGCGTGACGTTCCAGGCGGAAAAAGTCGCGTTATCGGTCGACAGAAACTGCAGGGACACGTCCGTGCCGCCGCTGCCGGTCAGTGCGTCGGCGGAGCCGGTCGGCAGCTTGAGTCCGCCGCGGACGGCAAGGCTACGCTGGGCTTTGGCGGCATCACGCAGCCGCCATTCCGCGCTGAGACGCAGGTCGCCGAGGCCCCGGTCGCGGTCCCGCAGGGCGAAGCGATCTTCGCCGGCCTCGGCGTAGCTGAAGTCGAGCGAGTTTCTAACAAAGTCGTCGCGGCGGTCGTTCGACAGGCCCCACAGGTCATGCCAGTCCTCGATGAGCGCGTCCATGAAGCCGCCACTGTGGGCCACGAAGGGCAGGGTGAGTTCGGCCGTGAGCCGCTCGGACAGGCTATAAGCAATCGACAGGGTGGTCCGGTAGGTTTCGCCGTCCAGCACAACGCGCTCGAGGGCGGTGTTTTCCTCCAGGATGGAATTGCTGGCGACATCGGCCGCGACACTGAACGCCCAGGCCCGAACACGAGGCGCCGGCGTGGGGGCCGGCGAGGGCAGGGTGTAGATCTGGATGAAGGGGTTCTGGTTGGTGGTGTGGAACAATCCTTGATCGTTCGCCCCGGCGGCCGCGAATGGGCACAGCACCGCGATGTACAATGCGCGGCCAACCGACATCAGAATTGCGCGCCTGTTGTTATGCATAGTCCCCGAACCGTCGCCCTCTTCGACGTTGGCATGGCCGCGTGCCATGTGACCGCTGGCCGGCTCTTTTTAGCGGATTCGTGCTGCGTGTACCAGTGTGCGTCGGATTGAGCATGTGCCGATCGGCCTGGCTCTCAATGCTGGCATGGATTGTCCTTGCATGCCCCACCGCCATGGCCGAGGAGCAGCGCGACGCTCCGCCATGGCTACCGGCCACCTGGGCCATGAGCTACCAGGTGGAGGACAGCGACCCCGGCGAATCCCGCATGGAATCCGGACGCGGCGTCGAGTTTCCGGCCGACCAGGCCATTTCGACCGACCCGGCCGTCCGGTCCGAGCCGGATCGTGCGGGACTGCGCCGTGATTCGGCCTACCTGCTCTCCCTCCAGGTCGCCACGGTCGTGATCCTTTATGCCATGCCCGAGAGCATCAGCAACTGGAGCGAGGAGCAGAAGGAGACCTACAGCCTGGCCGACTGGTGGGAAAACGTCCGTAACCCGACCTGGGACGACGACCAGTTCTGGCTGAACTACATCGCGCACCCTTACTGGGGCGCCGCTTACTACGTGCGCGCCAGGGAGCGCGGTTTCGACGAGCAGGCCTCGTTTTGGTACTCGGCCGCCATGTCCACCGCATTCGAATTCGGCGCCGAGGCCTTGTTCGAGCAACCCTCGATCCAGGACATCATCGTCACCCCGGTGGGCGGCGTGATCGTGGGCGAGTACTTCATGCGGGTCCGCGCGCGCGTTGCCGAGCGCGTCACGCCGGGCGAGCCGATGGCGTTCCGCGACCGCGCTATCCTGTGGCTCACCGATCCCATCGGCGCCATCAACCGGCAGGTCCAGTCCTGGCTCGGTGCGGAGATCGATTCGAGCATCTATCCCTACGTCGCCGCCCAGCGGCTTGGCGAGCCGCGGCCCTACGCCGAAGACCGCTTCGACACGGACGTGGTTTACGGTGTCCGCCTCAATTACCGCTGGTGAACCCATCACAACTCAACGGCTTGAGCGAGTCGTCGACAGGCTATGGCGTCTGCAGCGTTCAAACTACAATAATCCGGACTGGTGATTCAGCCGGTCCCTCGGAGAAACCATGAGCAAGCACAGATTTGAAACCCTACAGGTCCACGCGGGCCAGGCGCCGGCCGCCGGTACCAACTCGCGCGCCGTGCCGATCTACCAGACGACTTCGTACACCTTCAACGACGCCGATCATGGCGCGCGCCTGTTCGCCCTGCAGGAATTCGGCAACATCTATACCCGCATCATGAACCCGACCACGGACGTGTTCGAGCAGCGGGTGGCGGCGCTGGAAGGTGGCGTGGGGGCGCTTGCGACGGCCAGCGGCCAGTCGGCGCAGTTCCTCGCCATCACCACCTTGGCGGAGGCCGGCGACAACATCGTGTCCGGCAGCAGCCTCTATGGCGGGACCTACAACCAGTTCAAGGTGCAGTTCCCGCGACTGGGGATCAAGGTGCGTTTCGTGGGCACCGATGATTTCGACGCGTGGGAGGCCGCCATCGACGAGCGGACCCGGGCGCTCTACGTCGAAAGCATCGGCAATCCCGGCTTCGACGTGCCGAACTTCGCCAGGCTCGCTGCGATCGCCAAGGCCCATGGCCTCCCGCTGGTGGTGGACAATACCTTTGGCTGTGCCGGATACCTCGTCAGGCCGCTGGAACACGGCGCCGATATCGTCGTGCAGTCGGCGACCAAGTGGATTGGCGGCCATGGCACCTCGATCGGCGGCGTGATCGTCGACGGCGGCAAGTTCGACTGGTTCGGCGAACGCTTCAAGACCTTCCACACGCCCTCGCCGGGTTATCACGGCCTCAATTTCGCGGAGGTCTTCAGCCCGCAGGGCCCGTTCGGCAACCTCGCGTTCATCATTCGCGCGCGGGTCGAGGGACTGCGCGACTGGGGACCCGCAATGGCGCCGTTCAATGCGTTCATGTTCCTGCAGGGTCTCGAGACCCTGTCGTTGCGCGTGCAGCGTCATTGCGATAACGCGCTCGAGCTGGCGCGCTGGCTGAAGGGTCAGCCGCTCGTCGAGCGGGTCAACTATCTTGGCCTGGAGGATCATCCGCACCACCAGCGCGCGCGGGAGTACCTGCGCAACGGCTTTGGCGCGGTGCTCACCTTCGGCATCAAGGGCGGGCTCGAGGCCGGCAAGCGCTTCATCAACTCGGTCGAGCTGGCAAGCCACCTCGCCAACGTCGGCGACGCCAAGACCCTGGTCATTCATCCGGCCAGCACGACCCACCAGCAGCTGTCCGAGGCGGAGCAGAAGTCCGCGGGCGTGAGCCCGGACCTCGTCCGGGTCTCGGTGGGCATCGAGCACATCGACGATATCAAGGAGGATTTCGCCCAGGCCTTCGCGAAGGTGGCGAGCCAGGCCGGATGAGCGACACCGGTCCTGTTTCATCGGGGTCGATCTCCAAGGAGACCCGGCTGTGGCGCCCCGGCACGACGTTCACCCTCGAGTCGGGCATCGACGTGCCCGACGTCCAGGTCGCCTTCCGCACCTGGGGCCGCCTGGCGAGTGACGGCGGCAACGCCGTGCTGGTGTGCCACGCGCTGACGGGTTCGGCGGACGCTGATGCCTGGTGGACGGGCTTGTTCGGTCCGGGAAAGGCGCTCGATCCCGACCGGGATTTCATCGTCTGCAGCAACGTGCTGGCGGGTTGCTACGGCACTAGCGGGCCGATCCAGCCCCACCCCGAGGACGGCCAGCCGTGGGGTAGCCGCTTTCCCGTGGTCACCGTGCGCGACATGGTGCGGCTGCAGGCTGCGCTGTTGGATCACCTCGGTGTTGGCGAGCTGCAGCTCGTGCTGGGACCCTCGCTCGGCGGCATGCAGGTGCTCGAGTGGGCTGCCAGCTACCCGGAGCGCGTCAAGGCCATGGCCCCGATCGGCGTCTCCGGCCGCCACTCGGCGTGGTGTATCGCGATCGGCGAGACCCAGCGCCGCGCCATCATGCTGGATCCCGCCTGGTGCGACGGCCGCTATGCGCCGGATCGGCCGCCACGCCACGGGCTGGCGGTGGCGCGCATGATGGCGATGGTGAGTTACCGCAGTTGGGAGAACTTCGACAGCCGATTTGCCCGCAAGCGCCAGGACTGGGACAACCAGTTCGCAGTGAGTTCCTATCTCAACTACCAGGGCGAGAAGCTTTATCGTCGCTTCGACGCGAACACGTACGTGCGGCTCACGCAGGCGATGGACAGCCACGACCTTGCGCGCGGGCGGAAGGAATATGCCGAACTGCTGGCGGCGCTGAACATGCCGGCGCTGATCGTGTCCGTCGACTCGGACGTGCTGTATCCGCCGCGCGAGCAGGAGGAATTGGCAGAGTTGTTGCCTGCGGCGCGATATCGGTTGTTGCACACGCCCGCCGGACACGACGGCTTCCTGATCGAGACCGACGCGCTGAGCGACATGATCCTGGAGTTTCGCGGCATTGGTTTAGACCAGGCCTTTACCGACTGATCAGATCGGCTCGAAACGCCCCAGGAAGAAACGCAGCTGCTCGGGCTCATAAGTGAACTTCAGCCCGCGAATATTCGCGGCATGCGCCGCGACCTCGATGACGCTTTCCGCGACGACGTCCATGTGCGCCTGCGTGTAGACCCGGCGCGGAATGGTAAGGCGCACCAGCTCGAGATTCGGCATGTAGTTTTCGCCAGTCTCCTTGTCGCGTCCTGCCGAGACTGCGCCGCGCTCCATGGAGCGCACGCCGGAGTCCACGTAGATGGCGGCCGCGAGTGCCTGGGCGGGGAACTGCTCCTGCGGAATGTGCGGCAAGATGCGGCGCGCATCGAGGAACACGGCATGGCCGCCCACCGGCTTCACGATCGGCACCCCCGCGCACTCGAGCAGTTCGCCAAGGTACTCGACCTGGCCGACGCGCGCGCGGATGTGATTGTCGTCCACGCTTTCGCGGATGCCGATAGCCATCGCCTCCATGTCGCGTCCGGCCAACCCGCCGTAGGTATGCAGTCCCTCGTAGATCACGACCATGTCGCAGGCGCGGCGGTAGAGGTCCGGATCGTTCATGGCAAGGAAGCCGCCGATGTTGACCAGGGCGTCTTTTTTCGCCGACATGGTGGCGATGTCGGTGAGCGCGCAGATCTCGTGCACGATCGATGCGACGCTGCAGTCCAGGTAACCCGACTCGCGCTGCTGGATGAAATAGGCGTTCTCGGCGACCCGAGTCATGTCGTGCACGATGGGGATGCCGTGGGCGTCGCACCAGGCACGCAGCGCCTTGAGGTTGGCCATGGACACGGGCTGGCCGCCCGCCATGTTCACCGCGGTCGCGAAACTGACGTAGGGAATGCGCTCGGCGCCGACCTTCGCCACCAGCGCGTCCAGCTTGGCGAGGTCTACGTTGCCCTTGAAGGGCGCCGTGTTGGAAGGGTCATGCGCCTCGTCGACGATCACGTCCACGAAAGTGGCGCCCGCGAGCTCCTGGTGGAGGCGGGTGGTGGTGAAATACATGTTGCCCGGCACGTAGTCACCGGGCTTGATCAGCAGGCGGCTGATGAGGTGCTCCGCACCCCGGCCCTGGTGGGTCGGCACGGTGTGGCGGTAGCTGTAGACCTCCTCGACGGTGTCGCGCAGGTGGTAGAAGTTCACGCTGCCGGCGTAGGCCTCATCGCCGAGCATCATGCCGGCCCACTGGCGATCGCTCATCGCGGAGACGCCGGAATCCGTCAGCAGGTCGATATACACGTCCTCTGAGCGCAACAGGAAGGTGTTGTAGCCGGCCTCCACGATGGCCTTGCTGCGTTCCTCAGGAGTCGTCGTCTTGAGCAGCTCGACCATCTTGATCTTGAAGGGCTCAGCCCAAGAACGGCGCCTTGCGGCCATGTTGCTGCCTCCTGTGCGCGACCTGATCATACAGTCTGCCCGGTCTGCACACGGAAATTGATGCCGGTTTTAACGGATTGAACCCCGAAAGGTTTGCCGCCGGCGGTGGTCGTCAGGTTATGATCATGCGCTTTTCAGGCCACCGTTGGAGACACCTGCTATGCGGCACCCGTTCATCGGCGCAATGATCCTGTTTATCTCGCTGGCCGCGTCCGCGGCTGAGAACGAGCGCAAACCGCTGGACGCGGACACGCTCTGGGAAATCCAGCGCCTCGCCAGCCCGGCGATCGCACCGGACGGCAAGCAGGCGGTGATCGCGGTCACCCGCTACGAGGTGCCGGAGGACAAGGGCATCACGAACCTTTGGCTGGTGCCCGCGGACGGCGGCGAGGCCCGCCAGCTGACGACGCACCCGGGCAGCGACTCGAGCCCCGCCTGGAGCCCGGACGGGCGATTCATCGTGTTCGTGTCGCGCCGCGGCGACGACGAGCAGAGCCAGCTGTACCTCATCCCCGTCGGCGGCGGCGAGGCGCGGCGGCTCACCAGCGTGCCGACCGGCGCGTCCGCCCCCAAGTGGTTCCCCGACTCCCGGAACATCGCGTTCATCAGCCGGGTGTTCGAGGATGCGGAGGGCTGGGACGCCATGGCGGAAAAGCTGAAGGCGGAAAAGGACTCGAAGGTCTCCGCGCGCACCTGGAACCAGGCGCCGATCAGCTTCTGGGACCGCTGGCACGATGAGCGCCGGCCGCACCTCTACCAGGTGTCCGTCGACGGCGGCGAGCCGCGTCCGATCACGCCGGGCTCCGGTGTCCACTTGTTGATCAGCAGCGCGGATACGAATAGCTACGACATCTCCCCGGATGGCGCCGAGGTCGCCGTGGTGGCTGACTCCGACACCACGGGGGTCGAGTTCAACTCCGACGTCTACGTGCTGCCCAGCGCCGGCGGGGAGGCCCGCAACATCACCGCGGCCAACACGGCGCCCGACTTCGGACCGTCCTACAGTCCTGACGGCCGTTGGCTGGCCTTCTCCCAGCAGCGCATCAGCGGCTTCTATGCGGATCGCGCGCGCCTCGTGCTGCATGAGCGGGGCAACAATGCCCAGCGCGTGCTGACCGAGGAGTTCGACCGCTCGGTGAGTGGGCTGACGTGGGCGCCTGATAGCCGCAGCTTCTATACGGCGATCGATGATGCCGGCCACAGCCGGCTGTACAGCATCGATATCCGCAGCGGCGCGCCGCGGGCCATCACCCGCGAGCAAAGCTTTGGCGATCCCGTGCTGTCGAAAGATGGCCGCGTGCTGTTGTCCTTGCGGCAGAGCTTCGTCGAACCCCCGACGCTGGTGCGTGTGGATCCGCGGCGCGGCGACGTCACCAAGCTGTCGACCTTCAACGACGCGCTGCTGGCCGGCGTCGATTTCGGACGCTACGAGAGCGTCACTTACGAGGGCGCGAACGGCGCGCCGATCCAGATGTGGGTGGTCTACCCGCCGGGCTTCGACCCGGACAAGAAGTATCCCCTGTACCTGCTGCTGCATGGCGGTCCGCACAATGGCATCCCGGACGGCTTCCATTTCCGTTGGAATGCCCAGGTGTTCGGCGGCTGGGGCTATGTCACGGGCTGGCACAATTTCCACGGTTCCAGCGGCTTCGGCCAGGACTTCACCGACTCGATCAATCCCTACCAGTCGGAGCTTCCCTACACCGATACCATCAAGGCGGCCGAGTGGTTTGCCGACAAGCCCTGGATCGACGCGGACCGGATGGCCGCGGGCGGCGGCAGCTACGGCGGTTATCTCGCGTCCATCCTGCTCGGACGCGAGCATCCCTTCAAGACGCTGGTCGCCCATGCCGCGGTGTTCAACTGGAAGACCCAGTACGCGGCTGATTACGGCGCGTCCAAGCGGCGCCATGGTGAATACTGGCTCACCCCGGACCATTACGAGTTGTCCTCGCCCCACATGGGGGCGGCCAATTTCGATACGCCGACGCTGGTGATCCACGGCCAGCTGGATTACCGGGTGCCCCTGAACCACGGTATCGAGCTGTTCAATATCCTGCAGAATCGCGGCGTGCGCAGCCGCTTCGTCTACTACCCGGACGAGAATCACTGGATCCTCAAGCCCAACAATTCGCTGCACTGGTACAAGGAAAAGCAGGACTGGCTGGCGGAGTTCCTCCAGACCGCGGACTGATCCCTATCGACGGCGCGCCGAGAGGCGGTTGACCTTCTGCGCCTCCATGGACCAGGCGCGAAAAGTGGCTGCCCGCTGGCTCGGCGACGGGCAAGCGGTCGAGGCGGGCGCGACGGCCTAGCGGTTGCTGCGGGTCTCGCGGCTCATGCCCGCACGCCCCGTGTCACCGCGAGAGTCCTGCCGCGAGTTTTCCGAGCCCCGGGATTCCGTGCTGCGGTTGGAATCACGGGTACCGCTCGCCCGGCTGTTCGGCGCCGGCGCCGGCGCTGCCGACGGGGCAGGCCCCCGCTGCGGCTGCGACTGCCGGGTGGGGGCCGGCTGACTCGTAGCCCTGGGCGTTGACTGGGGTCGAGTCGCCTGTGGTGTGCGTGTCGTCGTGGCGCTTCGGCTGGCGGCCTGCGGCGTGCGCGTCGGCATGGTGTCGCGATTGGTTGCCTGCGGCGCCCGGAAGGCCGTGCCGGCGGACTGGCCTACTTGCGGGCGGGTAACCTG